>Ga0208521_1000587_pt1 | contig 21853 bp, 15 predicted proteins | sample ETNtaG_24_FD_185754 | JGI IMG/M metagenome (GOLD analysis project Ga0208521, IMG submission 185754) | Marine microbial and viral communities from oxygen minimum zone, Eastern Pacific Ocean - ETNP201306SV47 (SPAdes) (version 2) | ecosystem: Environmental > Aquatic > Marine > Oceanic ... | reverse complement strand
CAGCATGGGGAGTGCTTTTTCCACATCCACGTTGATCAAAAATAATGATTCGCCATTTCTTTGGATCAAAGTACTGCCGGTAAATGGGTTCAATCCCCCCTCCGGGACCGCCATGCAAAAAGATGACCGGACTTCCATTGGGGTTGCCGGATTCTTCCACATGAATGGTGTGGAGAGCTGAAACCTTTAAGTCAAATTCGTTAAATGGGTCAATTTCTGGATAAAGTTGTTTCATGTTTCTTTTATAATTTTATTTTTTTCTAATAATTGGACAGTAGCACAATGTATTGTGCCTCTAAATTATATATTGCCTCAACTTTTCAAAAAGCTGATGTGTGGCTTCCACATCCCGCATAACATATTCGTTTACTGCCTCAATATTTCCCTCTTCAAATGCTTTAGCCACAGTATCACCTTTTACATCCCCCTCCTTTGGAGAAGAAATTCCAAAAGAGCGGCAAGCAATATCCATACTCACTGAATTATAATTATTCCAATTGCATAAGTAGAGCATCACATCAATATGGTGATCAAAAGTAAATCGACGCAGATTGGTAAATTTTCGATTGGTGATTTCAATATTGTAATGGGCTGCCCGCGTGGTGAGAAAGGGAATGTCAAATCCCATGCCATTATAGTGAACAAATTTGGCGCCTTGTGTACTGGAATGATTAATGACCTCAAAAAATGTTCGCAAAGTAGCTTCTTCATTTTCCTTGCAGACCACCTTGTCTCTAGTACTTCCATCATCTTGTAGCCAGCGCATTCCCACACAGAGTACTTGTCCGAAAAAGGGTGATGTGGATCGAATCAAAGATTCTGCATTTTCAGGATCATCACCGGTTTTTCGATCCTCGCCTGTATTTTTTTTGCAATAGCTTCTTCCACTTCTTTATCAATGGGCGGCAATGGAATTGTTTCAATATCTAATATGAGATATGCCAAATAGTTTCCTTAAATTAGAGTTGTAGGTAAGATGGTCAATTTAAAATAAGTTGATTTAGGATTGGATATTCATTTCAATACCCATGTAATGATGTAATTTTTTATCATTCGTAAAATTATTCATATTATTTGTTCACAAAGACAATATGAGATTCTAATACTCCCCAATCTGTATAAGTTTTCACAATCATTTGGCCGTCTTTTGACCAATAAAACAAATCCTTTTCACCTTTTCGCCCAGATGCAAAGGAAATAGGTCGGTCAAAATCATCGGGGAGTTCCAACTGTAATGCATTACCAGTCCATCTTGATATTGCTCTGGATTGACAGGATGAAAATATCACTATACAAATCATTATAGATATTGAAAATACTAATTTTCTCATTTTGCTATTTCCTTTCTATTAAGTTTTTATTGGAAAATTTAATTGCCGGTAGAATCGGCGGGCATTTCATCATTATTACATTGAACGCATGGATTTGTAAATACAGAAAGTTTATGATGGTGAAGAGTTATAAACCCATGTTCATCTGTAATTCTTATAATAAACTCATGATCACCCTTATCTACGTCTCTCGGTGTCCATTTAAATAAATGGGCGTATTCCCCCGCTTCACGTATTCCAGAATATATTTTTGTTGCATGAAGGTTATAATAATTAAAGGATGCAGAGTCAATTTGAATAGATTCAGAACTGCTAAGTTTTTCCCCATATAAATCTTCCGCTGTAATGAAGGCTGCATATTCCAGCCCTACAAAGGCTTCGGTTGATAATTCAGATGTCAGCAATGGTGGTCTATAAACATATATCTGAAATGGAATTCCTGTCCCGGTATTATCATGTCCATCTTTTACCTGTAGAGTAAATTTATGCAGACCTATATCTGAATTTTTAGGTGACCATGTGAGCAACCCGTTGTGGAGTTCTAAAACCAAACCATTCCGCAATGAATCTAAATGGAAGGTAAGGGAGTCTCCGGGATTAGGATCATACGCCTCAATTTGCATTCGTAAAGTATCACCTAATTGAACAGTCACACTATCAGGTGAAGTTATAACCGGAAATGAATTAATAAATACTGGGAACACTTGAATAGCATCTTGGACACCGTCGTTAGCAGTTATAGCAACCATATATTCACCAAGATGATTATCATTGGTTTCCCATACCAAAATATTATTTTCTATTTTCATTCCTTCTGGACCTTGTGCCAAAGAAAAAGTGATTATGTTTTCTGCCAACGAATCTTTAGGACTAATAGTATTTTCATCTATTGCAAATAAGGGGTATTCATACCGCTCCCCTTCTGGCACTGCCACAACTGGTTTGCTGGTAATAACTGGAGGGGCATTCACATAAATAGACGCTTCCCACTGAACGGAATCAATTCCATCTGTGAGTTGAATTTCATAGGGATGATGTCCCAATTCAAATCCTCCCCAGCTCAAAACACCTTGAGAATTCAATGCCATATCAGTAGGACCACTCAGCAATTTCCATTTTAATTTGGTATTAGTATTCATATCAAAATTTTCCATAGGAAAATTTAATTGTTCTCCTAAGGGTAAAATAAATATCTCTCTAGGTCTTGACGAAATAACAGGAGGAGCATTTACATAAATTTCATATTGTAGCCTAGAGGTTGCAATCCCATCTGTAACCTCTAATTGGAAATTATAATCATCAACTTGAGTTGGTAGTGGCACCCAATTAATAGTTCCAGTTGTATCGATTTTCATATTTTCGGGAGCATCAATTAAATTAAAATTATATTTTTCAGATTGGGATGAAGGTTTCAGAATAAGGCTTGTATTAAACATCTGATCTACCGTTGCAGTAAAATGAGTTTTATTCAAGCTTAAATCGATTTCCGGATGAACAGTAATTGTAAACAAAGAAGTATCGGATGTAAATCCGTCTGTTACGGCAATTGTAAAATTGTAATCTCCAGGGGCAGTATGTGGTAGCCAAGAAAATTGCGTTTTATGCTTTACGAGTTCAGCATAAGTAATTTCAACAAATTGATTATCAGTGCTGGATATCTCTTCAATATTATCTACAATTAATTCCTCATCTCCAGTTTTATCTGAAAATGATAAGGAATCCGAAGTCGGAATTGTTGCTACTTCACTTACTTCCGGATTTTCAATTTTTGGCTCCTCAACTGTGGTACTATCTTCAGATACTAATAGTGAGTCAATGGGTATCTCTTCAATATTATCTACAATTAATTCCTCATCTCCAGTTTTATCTGAAAATGATAAGGAATCCGAAGTCGGAATTGTTGCTACTTCACTTACTTCCGGATTTTCAATTTTTGGCTCCTCAACTGTGGTACTATCTTCAGATACTAATAGTGAGTCAATGGGTATCCAGATATTTTTACCATCCTTTAGAATTTTCTTATGCGTTTTGAGTTTTTCCCTATATTCCTCTTCCATCGTTTTAAATTCTTCAACCGAAGATTCCTGTTTTGTCTTTTTAAACGGATCCTCTTCTGATTCTAGTTTTTCTTCGGCAAACTTTTCATATTGAGTACGTATCGAATCTACATAAATCGGCTCCTCAATCTCAATTTTAATATTTTCAATAATCGTTTCTTGTTGGGGTACAGCAGTATCTGTTTTAACCTCTGGCTCAATTTCTACAATTTTTTCAGATTCAACTACAGCAGGCTCTTCTTCAATTTTATTATCTACAGAAACAGGAACCAGGGTTATTTCAGGTTGAAGCAAATCATAATTTGCACTTTTTTCCCCACTAATGATTTTAATCGATAATTGTGCATCAGCATTGTCATCATCAATGGGTATAATCCATTCAAATAATTCCCCATTTACAATGGTAATACTATCCTGTTGTTTTTGGAATGAAATTGGGTCATTTACATATAAAAGGAAAGAATATGGTTTTTCACTGAGGGGTTCATTTTGACTAACATAAATTTTCCCATTATCAGACGCCAACTTACGATTACCCTTTTCACGTAACTCTAATTTGTAAGATAATTCATGATACCCCAACTGTACCTGTCTTGGAATCCAATTCAACGTTAACTCATCCAAATCAAATTCCATATTTTCAGGAAGAAATTCCTCAGTAAAATTTCGAAATGTGGCGGAAGTTTCCCACTGGATTAAATGTGAAAAATTATCCCCTACGTTTATTACATAATCGGGGTTTCTATTATATATCCGTTGAATTGGTAGGGGAGGTGGAGTATCCGTAATTAATTCTATTGCCAAGGATGTTAACCAAAGTTCGGGATTATTACCGTCATGGAATAATAAAATATCTTTTTGAGTTATAAGGGAATGGACTGTTTTATATCCATTATGATTAAACTTTGGTGAGATAATTTCAGATGATAAAATACTGCGGGTAAGAGGATCAAGACTGTAATTTTCAATCTTTCCTGATTTTGTAATACTTGTGAGATAAACAAATCCGTTATCTGATTTAATGATGATACTATTAATTTTATCTTTTGAAAAAGAAAGGGGCTCATTCCCCCAAATATTGCTCATAAGTTCCCCACTCCTGTTTACCATAATGATATCATCAGTACCATCAAAGTTTAAGTCCACTCCATTTTTATGGAGATATTTCAAACGAGGATAACCGTTTAGTGTATTCGACATTTCTTTTCCATCTGAATAAATAATGTAGCCACTTGGTGTAAATCCATTATCTAATATGAAAATATCTTCTCCACCATCTCCATCAAAATCTCCCAAGGCTATATCAATAAGGGACATGGTATTTTTTAAAAATTCTTTACCCATAAAACCTACAGAAATTATTTCATATCCTGAATATTCACACATTACTACTTGACGGTTTGGACTTCCCTGAGTAAATAAAAATAGGGATTGTCCATTGGCGCCAGGTTGCATTTTGTATAATCTTCTGGGATTATTAATACTGGAGATATTTTTTATGCCAGTAATTGTTGGGGGGGTGCCATTATAACCAAATTCATCAAGAGAAAAAATATAAAAAATGTCATTGCTATCATCCTGGTAGGCAGTTGCAATTAACTCAATGACACCATCCTTATCGAAATCTCCTAATATCATATCTACAAAATACCCCTTTTTAGTTTCCGGCATTGTAAATTCCCACAGGATTTCAGTTTTGGATGAAAAGACCTCTATGTGGTATATTGTTCGTGGAGAGGCTGAATTGCTTAGAGCTATAAAATCTGGATTACCATTCCTATTCAGGTCAAAACAGTTGATTTTAGGAACTAAGGAAAACTCCAAAGGAACAGTAGTTGCTACCAGGAATCTAAAACCAAAGATGAAGAAAAATATTTTTTCTCCGAATGTCATTCTGTTTTCATTGATGGAATAATATCAATAAATTTAGTAGGATTAATTGCTTTATACAAGCCTAACAACAACCCAGTTTTAAAATATGGAATAATATGTCTATGATTAAATTTATAATTCTAAATGCCATGTTGTGTAGTATAATGGCCGCTCAAACAACTATTAAAATTTACAACCAGGGGCGTGCATTGGTTCAAGAAGAACGACAAAAGAAGTTTTCTCAGGAAGGAAAACAAAAATTAATAATATCTAAAATACCTCATGCGGCTGAATCCTCGTCAATAAATATATCTTCTGATGACATGAAGGTTATATCAAAAGAATACCTTTACCTTCCTATTTCTGATGAATATATGTTAAATGCTAATATTGGAAATGAGATTGAACTGGTGAAATATGGTGAAAATGGCAGTATAACTTTTTCAACAAAAGGAAAACTTATTTCTAATGTCACTGCTCCTGTTTTTGAAATTGATGGAAAAATTGTAATTAATCCGCCTTACAATTACCGATTTTCTGATATCCCGAATGGCATTACTGATTACCCCTATTTAAATTGTGTCATTAATAATTCAACAAAACAGGCCAACTATAATTTAACTTATATTACCAGAGGTATAGACTGGAGCGCTGAATATAATTTTTATTTGACCTCTGATAAAATCGGGGAAATTGAGGGATGGTATTCCATTAGAAATGATAATAAAATTACCTATAAGTATGCAAATGTATCATTAGTATCGGGCTCGGTTAATTTTGGAGCCCAAGCAGGGAATCCTAATATTACAAAACGAATGGCTCATACAATGTCAAAGAGTAGCGATTCTTATTCTGACCAGCCAGAAGTAAATAAGTCTGAAGAACATGTCATTTTCACCATTCCTGAAAAAATCAGCTTAGTTAAAAATTCTCAAATACGTCATAAATTTTTAACTGAAAATAAATTGCCTTATAGTACCACTTATCATATTTCCCATTCTCTTAACAGATATCGGAGAAATACACCTGCTCAATCAACGGATATTCCCGTATTTGTCAGATACGAAATAGTAGCAAAAAATATTGGTGATTTTCAGATTCCCGGTGGAAACTTTAATGTGTATGAAAGAGAAAACGGCATTCTTACTTATATTGGTGTTGGTTCATCGGGTATTGTAGAAAACGAAGATAAAATTAAACTTGAAACGGGAAAAACCCATGATATTCTTTGTACTTTTATAATTCAAGGATACAAAATAAATAAGGATAGCGGTAGGGCAGAATTAAATGCAACATTTGAAAATCGAAAAGATAAACCTGTTTCTATTAGTTGGACAGAACAATTTTCAGATGGTCGTTGGGATATTACAAATTCCAATTTAAAATTTGAGAGGTTGGATGCATACAGAGCATTATTTACTGTGGACGTATCTGCCAATTCAAAAAAAGAAATCCATTTTACGGCTCAAATTGATAAAGAATAATGATTTATTAATCAGCCACCAGCTATACCTACTATGAATAATTTTGCTCAATATAAACATATAATCTGGGATTGGAACGGCACTTTGCTTAATGACGGATGGTTGTTTGTTGAGGTTATGAACATCGTTTTAAAACGGCGAAAAATGAAAGCCATTACTCTTGAAAGCTATCGTGAGATTTTTGGATTTCCAGTAAAAGACTATTATATAAAATTGGGGTTTGATTTTGACAGGGAATCATTTGAAAACTCAGGTTTAGAATTTATCAAAGAGTATGAAAAAAACTGCTTTAAAGCTAAGCTATATCCTCAAGTAATTCCCCTATTGAATGAATTACAGAAATTAGGAATTAGTCATTCCATTCTATCGGCACAACATCAAATTTTGTTGGATGATCTAACACAGTATTATAAAATTAGAAATCAGTTCATTGGTATTATTGGACTAGATAATCATTACGCACATAGTAAAGTTGAAAATGGAGTTAATTGGATTAAACAGCTTAAAATGAATCCTAAAGAAATCTTAATGATTGGAGATACTGATCATGATTTTGAAGTTGCCATTACAATGGGAGTTGATTGCATACTTTTGAGTCATGGGCATAATTGTATTTCAAGACTACAAAGCACTGGCGCAATGGTGATAAATGATTTAATGGAATTATCTGGATTATTTAAAATTGAATTAAATGAAATTAAATAATATTAAGTTTGATTTTATTGGAACATCCTCGTTTATTATGCATTTGAGATACCTTATAATTTTTTAAGCCAAATGAAACTTCTTTATTTTTTACTTTATACTCTCCTCATGACGTTCTTGGTTTCTGCCCAAGATATAGATGAATTAATTCTCCTTCAAGCTAAAGCAGAAAACTATTATCATCAAGGAGATTATGGTAATGCAATAATAGTGTTTGAGGATTTACTTGCCGAACAGGAAATCACCTTCGGCAAAAATGACATTAAAATTGGGGAAACACTGCAGCGATTGGGTGAAATGTATTCAATTTCAGGCATGCCTGATATAGCAGATTATTATTTTCATCAAGCAATAATAATTTTTCAAGACTCATTTCAATTAGAACAAAATGCGTTAGAGCAACCCCTGCTAAGCTTAATGAAAATATACTCCTTTCAAAACGATTCTCTTGGGATTCAAATTGTTGAAAACCAACTGAAATCTATCTCTACAATTTTCCAATCACCCAACAGCATTTATCCTGAATTCCCAATTGAAGATGATACCCTTTTTTCACCTGAAGAAGACATTGCATTTGATAAAATGAATTTAGGATTATCTTATATGGAACACGGTTTATATTCAGAAGCAGCCATCCAGTTTAATGAAGCATTGGATAATCAAACTGATAATCTGGATTTACAATTTTTAATGGATTTTTTTCCAAACGATTCCTCTTTTGCACAAAATATGACAAATGCATTTTCATTCCAGATAGAATTTGACACAACGGGGGCATCCTATTTTTATTTAGCACTTTTCAATTCTTCAAATGAAGATGCATACGGATATATTCAAAATTATATTTACAATCAGCCATCAGATTTAAGAGGTCTGCTTTTGTATTCAAATTTATTGTTTGATAAAGGTGAATGGTTTGATGCTTTATTCCAATACCAAAAGGTACTATGGCTGGATTCACTAAATACAAATGCCCAAATAGGGGTTGGGTTATGCTTGTATCATTTGGCAGAATTCAAGGATGCCGTTTCTGCGTTACGAATGGCATTGAAAATTGACCCCTATAATCATATTTCATATTATTATTTGGGGTTATCCTTAATGGAAGATAAAAAATTTAAGGAAGCCATTCCAAACCTTACACAATCACTTCTATTAGATCCAGAAAATAGTGACACTTATTTCAATTTAGGAAAATCCTATTTTGAATCTGAAAAAATCATTCAGGCCAGAGAAGCATTCAACAGAACTATTAATATTAATCCACAATATGGTCCTGCCTTTTATTATCTTGGACTAATAAATGAAAATATTATGGAAATTGATAAAGCAGTTTTTGCTTATTCTCAGGCACGGGAATATTCACCGGAAATTGAAGATGTACATTATCGGCTGGGTATGCTGCTATATCGTACCGGACAATTAAAACAAGCAATGGAACCCCTACGTCAATTTATTATAATTCAACCGGATAGTATTCATGTTTTAAAAGCTATGGGAGAAATTTTTATTTCAGAAAACCGTTTTCCTGAAGCCATAGATACCTATAATAGAATCAGGGAAATTTTCCCTGAAGAATTGGAAATTAACGTTGCTTTAGCAGAGTCCTATTATCAATTGAAATATTATGAAAATGCAATAAAAGTCTATAGAGATATATTACTTTTTGATGATGAGAATTACGAAATCATGATCAGGATGGGAAGCATTTATAATGAATTAGGGGAATATTATAATGCAGAAATTGTTTTTAATGAGGCTATAAATTGTACTATCCCCACTATGCAGATGTATTATCAGCTTGCATTAACCTATGGCAATCAAGGGAAATTTATGTCTGCAATTTTGGCATTTCAGGAAGCATTACACCTTAAGCCGGATGATGTAGAAATTAAATACCAATTAGGCGTGGCTTTTATGGAGGTGCGGGATTTTAATATAGCGGCACAATATTTTGAAGAGTATATAACACATAATTCTAAAGATGAAATTGCATTTTTTCTTTTAGGTAAATGTTACTTTGAAATTGGAGATTATCCTGCTGCACTTTTGGCCTTGCAAAGAGCTAATGGATTTTCTCAAAATGATCATCGAATTTTATATTATATAGGCAAATCCCTGTCTGGTTTAGATGAAGAATTAGATGCTGCACGAACTTTTAGAGAGGCGCTGAAAATTGATCCTGAAGATCCAGAAATATATTTTGCATTGGGAAAATCATATTATAAATTAAATAAAAATAAAAAAGTAAAGGAAACTTTAGACATTCTTAATATGCTTGATCGTTCACTATATAAACAATTACTCATTGAAATTTCCGAACGATAATAAAAATTTCCGGACAATTTAAAATATCCATTGAGATTATTTTATCTATAATCTTAAATTTACCACCATTTTTTAATTAGCATTTATCCAACTTTAAATTTTTATAAGGAAAATATATGAAAATATTAATCCCGCCAAGCGAGGGAAAAGCAAAAGTAAAACCAGGGAATACCCTCTTTTCAGAAACAAAATTCCGGTATGAGCGAGAAGTAAACCAAGTTGTAAGATTGCTTGAATTAATTGACGATGAAGATCTCTCATCTGTGTACGGTACATCAGCGGAAAAAGCGTTGATGTTTCACAGACAAAACCAAGATGTTTTTAACAGTCGTTGTGCGCCAGCAATTGAACGATATACGGGAGTCGTATATGAACATATCGGTTGGTCCACACTTTCAGAAAAAGCAAAAGGTTATATGGAAAAGTATATCTATATTTTCAGTGGTTTATTTGGATTGCTCACTCCAAAAACACCGATCCCAGATTATAAACTGAAAATGAATGTTCTATCCCTTCAGCACCACTGGAATCCTGTTCTTACTGAAACTCTTAAAGACGAAAAAGTAATTGTTGACCTTCTTCCTCAGGTTCATAGAAAAGCATATAAACCTAATAAAGAAAATGTAATACCCGTAGACTTTCAAATAACTAATAAAGGGAAAAAATCTGCTGCCGGGCATTTTGGCAAAGCGGTAAAAGGAGAATTTATACGTTATATTGCTGAAAATAATATAACCGATATAGAGGGTTTTTCAGGATTTGAATATGAAGGTTTTAAATGGGATGGAACTTCTTTCGTTAAAGAAAGTAGTTAAAAGTCTAAAACATTCTTATCGGCATCAATTAAAAGCCCTTCACTAAATTTAAATAGGAAGTACCACAATGATTAAAGTTGAAAATCTTACCAAATTCTACGGTGATGTTAAAGCTGTAAAATCCATAAATTTTGAATTAAACGATGGTGAAATTGTTGGATTTTTAGGGGCAAACGGTGCAGGAAAATCTACCACTTTAAAAGTGATGACTGGATTTCTTACTCCAACATCTGGTAATGTGTATGTAAATGACTTGGAAATTCAAGAACATACTCTAGAAATCCAAAAACATATTGGCTACTTGCCAGAATTAAACCCCTTATACTCTGAAATGCGGGTATATGATTTGTTGGAATTCACAGGAACTATCCGCAACATTACTGGAAAAGCCTTTAAGAACTCATTGGCTCGAGTCGTTGAGCAGTGTGGATTAAAAGAAGTTATTCATAGAATGATTTCTGAATGTTCAAAAGGATATAAACAGAGAATTGGATTGGCATGTGCAATGATCCATGACCCCAATATACTTATATTAGACGAACCGGTTACGGGTCTCGACCCTAATCAGATTGTAGAAATTCGTAATTTGATAAAAGATTTGGGAAGAGAAAAATTGGTGTTAATGTCCAGCCATATTTTACAGGAAATTCAAGCCACAGTGAATAGAATTATTATTATTAATAAGGGAGAGATAGTCGCTGATGGTACCAATGAAGAACTCATGAGTGGATTTATCGGAAATACAAAACTCACTTTAGAAATTAAAAATGCTGAGGATGAAACTATTAAAACGTTAACTGAAAAAATTCCGTCCATTAGTTTAGTTGATACAAAATCGCACAATGGATCTCAAATACTTCAATTGGAATATGCCAAAGATTTAGATCCGCGCGAAGAGTTGTTTCAATATGCTGTAGATTCTAATTGGGTAGTGACTGAGATGAGCCCCCATAGCGTAAATCTGGAATCTGTATTTCGCACTCTCACAATGGAGGATAAAGCAAATGCGTAACCTGAAAGCAGTTTACTTTAAAGAAATGAAATCTTATTTTAATAGTCCAATGGCCTACATCTTTCTGGTTATTTTTGCTGTTATTACAGGGTACTTTTTCACACGAACCTTTTTTCTCTTTAACCAATCTGATATGCGGTCACTATTTAATATAATCCCCCTGGTATACCTCTTTTTTATACCTGCAGTAACAATGAGTCTAATTGCCCGTGAAAAAAACTTGGGAACCATGGAAGTAATTTCTACGCTACCTCTTAAAGATTTAGATTTTGTAGCTGGTAAATTTTTGGCAGCATTGAGCCTGGTTTTGGCAGGATTACTTGTTTCTATGGTACATTTTATTACTTTGACTCAAGTTGGAACCAATATTGATTATGGCGCCGTGTTTACAGGATATCTGGGACTTGCACTTGCTGGTGCCGTTTATTCGGCCGTGGGCACTTTCGCCAGCAGCCTTACTGATAATCAAGTAGTGGCATTTATTATAGGGATATTCATTGTGCTGATTTTCTTTCTTATGGATAAAATGCTCATGTTTGTTCCGATTGCACTAACAGGGATTATACAATATCTAAGTGTTGATTATCATCTTTCTAATATTTCTCGAGGGGTGATTGACAGCAGAAATCTTATTTACTTTGCTTCAGTTGTTGGCCTATTTTTGTTTATGACTGTTCGTATGCTAGAAATTCGGAGGTGGAAATAATAATGAGTACTCAAAATAAAAAATCCTTTTTGACATATATTGGGATAGTAGTGGCTATCTTAGTTTTATTAAATATAGTGTCCAGAAGTTTGTTTTTCAGATGGGATTTAACAGAAAATAAAATGTATAGTTTATCTGATTCCAGTAAATCTGTGGTAGAAAAAATTGATGACCGGCTCACAATGAAAGTATATTTTTCTGATAACCTTCCTGGAGAATATGGAAATAACAGGAGATATCTTCAAGATATTTTAGAAGAGTATGCAGCCTATTCGGATGGCAATATACATTTTGAATTCTACCATACAGATGATGACGAAAAAATGCAGGAAGATGCCCAAAAGTCCGGAATTCAACCTGTGCAATTACAAGTCATTGAGAATGATAATATTGAGGTGAAGCGGGTTTATATGGGTATGGTTTTCCTTTATGAAGATGAACGGGAAACAATTCCGGTAATTCAAACCACCACCGGATTAGAATATGATATTACTACTAAAATTAAAAAACTGGTAGATACCAATAAAGAAACTCTTGCCATTGCTAAAACTGCAGGTCAGGAGCAAATCAAAAATGAAAATATCTCCCAGCTTTTAGCTCAGCGATATAACATTCAAAATATAAATCTAAATGTGACGGTTGCTGATAATATCTCATTACTATTAATAAATGGGTTAGAAGATTCATTAACTGCCGATGAACAGCAAAATTTAAAAGATTTTATTGATCGAGGCGGGAATATATTATTAAACCAAAATAGAATTAAAACAGACCTTGCTACTCAACAGGCAAATCCAATCGAATCGAATATATATTCACTGCTGAATACTTATGGATTGCATATTGCACCCAATCTGGTTCTGGATCAGAATTGCGGCAAAGTGAATGTACAGCAAAATTTAGGCTTTATTCGAATTCCTGTTCCCATGGACTATCCCTTCCTCCCTGTAATAAAAGAGAATAATTTTAATGATGGAGTGGTAATGGTAAATGGATTAGAGTCGGCGCGCTTGATGTTCGCTAGTGAAATTGTAATTAATGATAGTGTGCCTAGTGGTGAAAATGTAAATATCATTCCCTTATTTACAAGTTCAAATCGATCTACGACAATGGAAGAGTTTTTTAATTTGAATCCTGATCCAAAAGCAAATCCTTCTTTCCGTCAACTAAATGAAACTGGAAAAGTATTAGGCGTATTGGCAGAGATTACCCATTCTGCAAACGGAACATTAAGTCAATTGATTTTGATTTCTGATTCTAAATTTATTGCCGATGATGGAGGGGGTGCTGCACCTGAAAATCATATTTTTGTCATGAATGCAGTTGATTATCTCTTGGGTGACAAGGAGTTAATTGCTCTCAGAAGTCGTGAAATTACAAACCGCCCCTTGCAGGAATTAGAAGATGATGTAAAAGCTCGCTGGAAATGGATTAATATTTTGCTTCCATCTCTTCTAGTGATGGCATTTGGCGGGTTAAGAATGAGGCGTGAAAAAAACCGAGCAAAGGTTTTGGAGGAAATCTATGGCTAAAAATCTGCAAATTGCATTGATTGTTCTTTTAGTATTTATTGGATTATTTTTATTAAATAAGAGTTCTCAATCAAAACACAAAAGTTCTACGGAGGCAATTTTTCCCAATGATCCGGAAGATATTTTTAAATTTCTCATTCAAAATGGAGAACAGGCAATTGAGCTTGCCCGAGTGGATACTATTTGGAGAATTTCTGGGAACGATACTTTAGAAATTAAGCCTCAATCAATGAACAACCTTTTTGAGAAAGTATTAAAAGTAAACAAAGGTACCATTATTTCTGAAAATCCTGAAAAATATAGTAAATATTCAATAGATGATTCCACAGGAACCCATTTAGCCGTAATAGATTTTAACGGTGAAACCGTTGGGTATTATGTTTTCGGACGGTCAAAGTCAGATTATTCTCGGTCTTATGTTCGAATTGGTGACGATCCAAATGTTTATTTAGCCGATGAGAATGTGACTTACATGTTAAATACTCGTGAAACTTATTGGGGAGAAAAGCCAAAAGAAGAAATTCCTCCGCCGCCACCGGTAGATATTCCTGCTGATACCACAGCAATTAATTAATAAAAAGCCCCTGATAAATTCAGGGGCTTTTTATTATTCTTTCCAGAATCTATTTAAGAGCCAGTGACCCCATAGGATCCCAGGGGTTCAGAGCAACAGGTTCCCGATCAAAAATATCCAGTACTTTTTTCCCAAGATACTTTTTATCAATGACTACCTCATAGGTGTATTCATCAAACCACTTATCTGTCATAAGCATATATCCCTTATCGCCTCCCTTCTCTCCCCAGCTATTTTCAATCCGCCATTTAATGGAATCGCCGCCCTTCATATCTACGGCTGTGAGGAGCATGGCATGGGTCATAACACTATCACCATATTCCAGTTTGGTCTTTTTATCCATGTTAAACTCCGTGTTAAACAGAAGCTCAAAATCATAGAGGTTCATATCCATTACTCCTAAATCCCGATGAAACATTTTGCCTACGTCACAGCCAAACCAAACTGCTTCACCAGCCTTGATGGATTTTGCTGCTGCCCGTTTCATTACCTCAATTTCCACATTACCATACGAAATAGCATCTCCACCCATTACATTTCCTAAATAATTTACAGTGTAATGTTCATTCATTTCTTTATTTGACATGGGGCAGTGAATGAGGCAAACCTTGTCCTTTAAAACTACATCTACATGTTTAGAATAAAAATCTAATGCAGTCAAATTATTAATTCGTTTAAATTTTTTCTTCTTATCCCTAAATTGCCAATCGAAAGTTTCAGGAGGAGTTCCCAGGCAGATACAAAGCATATTATACACTACAGCTAACATATTTTCTTTTTCTTTACGAAGTTCGGTTAGCTTGGCTCCGTTAGAATGCATTTTCCGTAATTGAGATGCAAATTCTCTTAGTTTCCGAGTAATAAAGCGGTTCATCATTCGGGATTGACTACTCTGAAAACTTTCCGGCATAGCAGATTTAGGCATTACCCCATATTTTTCCATGAGGTTTACAAACATATCCCATTGACCTCCGTCTCCAATAGGTTCAGACAGCAACCACATCATGAGCCGACTATCGAAGGATTCATCTAAAGTTGCCAGTATGTTTTCCAGGAAGTAATTTGATTTTTCCAGCTTATCACAAAACATGAAGTAATTTTGAGAGAATTCAAATTCCTTTAAATTATATTTATCGCATACAGCCAAACGCATGAGATTCAGCCCAGCAAATCCCCAACACCTCCCACTGGCTTTCTGATTAGTGACCTTTTTTATTTCATTGGGAATAGTATGAGAATAGGTGTGATCTACCTTTCGAAAGGCATCCCAATCCATAGCAACATCCAACATACTGGTTCGGGTAAGGGCATTCCGAGAAAGTTTATTAGTAGGGCTACTTTTATACGCTTTCTGAAATACTTTGATATTGGTTTTTGAAATGGCTGCTAGCATGGTATCTCCTTATTATTATTTATTGTGAGCCACCGAGAGGAGTTGAACCCCCGACCCAATCATTACGAATGATTTGCTCTACCAACTGAGCTACGGTGGCGGTAATTCTAATTATGATTATTCCTCGAAGGGTGAAAATTTAAATGGAATAATGTTATTGGGTAAACTATTATAATTATTAGTTACATTTCGTAAAAATAATATTATATAAATATTTCTATTTACTCCCTAAATTTCCCCATGTTAAAAATAATTTATAGTAATAATAAATGACTGCTATTGTTCCCCACCGGTCGGTGGTTTTTAAGGATAGCGATATAGTAATATCCCCTTCTGCGGACAAATCGTTTTCGCAAATTCATCACTTTAATAAAAAAATAATTATAAAATGAAAAATGTTTTTCTTATTCCATTCATTTTTATTTTGGCATGTTCAAATAAAAATTTACCCACTATAGATCACCAAAATACACGAAACTTTCAATTTACCTATGAAGTTCTAGTAGAGCCCACCCATGGTAACAAACTGGAATTGTGGCTTCCAGTACCTACATCCAGCAATGTTCAGGAAATTTCAAATTTGCAGATAATGAGCGAACATTTGGCATATACTGTAAAAGATGAGCCCATACATGGGAATAGATATCTGTATGTTTTTAGCAAATTGGGAATAATTAATCCAACGACAATAACCATGACATTTGATGTACATCGGAAAGAACATGGCAATATTGCAGATAAAAATGCAGACCCCAATAATTATTTAGGGTCATACAGTAATGTGCCAACTGGCAATATTTTTACCAAAATCATTAATGAAAATGATTTGTCTAGAAATGATATAAGAGGCATTTATGATTTTGTTTTTGAGGGGATGCATTACGGAAAACCGAAGAGTGTGGATAATATTTACTATAAATCCCCCTGGTTGAATTCAGAGAATCTGTATGGCCAGAAAGGAGTAACTCGGGATGATGTGGTGAAGTTGTATCAACAATCAAAAAATGATGGTGGAGATTACACGTTTGGCAAAGGCAACTCTATTTATGCCTGTAATATCGGTGTGGGAAACTGTACCGATTACCATTCTTATTTTATGTCATTGGGACGTACCTTGGGTGTGCCTGTTCGTTTTCATATGGGTTTTCCTATTCCATCTGAGCGCGAGGGTATAGTTGGTGGCTACCACTGCTGGGCAGATTATTATGTTGAGGGCGAGGGCTGGTATCCTGTAGATATTTCTGAGGGAGATAAAGATCCCCAGCGTAAGGATTATTATTTTGGCACCTTAGATAATAACCGTGTTGAAATGATATTGGGTAGAGATATTAAATTGGAAGGCTACGAAATGGGAACTACTAATTTATTCATATATCCTATTATGGAAATAAATGATCAAACCTCCTCTGCCTTTAGTAAAAGTTTTCAATATAAAGAGATATAATTATTACATTAATAATTAACTATCATTTAATTAATTAAAAGTTCTATTTTTTAGATTAATGAATGACAGCAAAATAAACTATAAAGATATTCTAAATCCGGATGAGTACAGAATAGCCAGAGAGGGTGCCACGGAAGCACCATTCACTGGGAAATACTGCAGCCTCTTTGAACCGGGTACCTATCTCTGTATTTGCTGTGGCACCCCCCTTTTCAGCTCAGAATCTAAATATGATTCCGGCAGTGGTTGGCCTGATTTTTATGAAGCCATTACAGAAGGTGTTATCAAATACGAGGATGATTTCAGCGGTGGATTAAAACAGACCGAAGTTAAATGTGACCAATGTGATGCCCACCTTGGGCACATATTTGATGACGGTCCGCCGCCGGACTTTAAACGCTACTGAATCAATTCTGCATCCCTGAAGTTTCAGGCAGAATGATTTTGGATTGGGTATGAAAATTAGCTTAATTTTCATCCTGATGCAAGGGGAAGAAATACTAAACTTTTACACTGAGACAGCCTCAATTTATTTGGGGTTTTTTTTTACTCAAAATGTTTATATCCAGCAATAATACAAATTAATGACTAAATCCGCAAAATTAATACTTGAAAACGGAACCATATTCTCTGGGATTTCTTTTGGTGCGGAGGGAGAAACTATCGGCGAAGTTTGTTTTAATACAGGTATGACAGGCTATCAAGAAATTCTCACCGACCCCTCTTACTGCGGACAGCTCATCACTATGACGTACCCGCATATTGGTAATTATGGTGTAAATGAAGAAGATGTTGAATCTAATAAAATTCATGCTGCTGGCTTTATTGTTAGGGAAGAAAATGTCGTTCCATCAAATTTTAGATCGACACAATCATTGGGTGAATATTTACGGGCTCAAAAGATTGTGGGCATCCAAAAAATTGATACGCGCATGCTCACTCGAATTCTTCGAGATGAAGGCGCCATGAATGGTATAATCAGTACCGTCGATTTGGATGATGATTCGTTGCTTCAAAAGGTTAAGATGACTCCTTCCATGGATGGTTTAGATTTAGCCAGAGTGGTGACTTGTGATAAAAGCTATAAATGGAGCAAAGGGAAACATAAAATTGCTGCCATTGACTTCGGTATAAAACATAACATTCTTCGATTACTTGAATCTCATGGATGTAACGTAACTATATTCCCTGCAACTGCTTCTGCGACTGAGATATTAAACATAAATCCAGACGGAATTTTTCTTTCTAATGGTCCAGGTGATCCAGCCGCAGTTACGTATGGAATTAAAACCGTAAAAGAATTATTAGGCAAAAAACCCATTTTTGGCATCTGTTTGGGGCATCAAATTTTGGCATTGGCGCTGGGTGCTAAAACCTATAAACTGAAATTTGGACATCGAGGCTGTAATCATCCGGTAAGAAATGAGGCAACAGGAGTAGTTGAAATTACCAGTCAAAATCATGGGTTTGCTGTGGATGCAAATTCATTATCTGAGAATATGGAAGTTACTCATTTGAGTCTGAATGACCAAACGATAGAAGGATTAAAATATACAAATTTGCAGGCATTTTCAGTTCAGTATCATCCAGAATCTAGTCCAGGGCCACATGATAGTCGGTACTTATTTCAAAATTTTATAGACATGATGACGGAAAAAGAATATGCCTAAAAGAACTGATATAGAATCCATATTAATAATCGGTGCTGGACCCATCATCATTGGGCAGGCTTGTGAATTTGATTACTCTGGTACCCAGGCGTGCAGAGCATTACGGGAAGAAGGTTATAGAATCATTTTGGTAAACTCCAATCCGGCTACCATTATGACAGATCGCAACTTGGCAGATGCCACCTACTTAGAACCAGTAACTCCTGAAGCTGTGGCAGCTATAATTGAGAAAGAACAACCAGATGCTCTCCTCCCCACCGTAGGTGGTCAGACGGCACTTGATACAGCAATGGCATTGCATAAAGATGGTGTTCTGGGAAAATATAACGTGGAGCTCATTGGCGCCAATGTTGAGGCAATCCAACGGGCTGAGAACAGGGAAGAATTCAAAATTGCCATGGATGAAGTAGGCATTGAAACCGCCCGGGGTGGATTCGCCAACACGCTAGATGAAGCCGATAAGGTTATTGAAGATATACCCTTTCCGGTAATTATCCGGCCCTCATTTACCATGGGAGGCACCGGTGGTTCTGTGGCCTATAATGTGGAAGAATTTCATGAATTAGTAGAAAAGGGATTATCTGCCAGTCCTATTTCAGAAGTGCTCATCGAAGAATCTTTGTTGGGTTGGAAAGAATATGAAATGGAAGTCGTCCGTGACGGTAAAGATAACGCTATTATTATCTGCTCTATTGAGAATCTGGATCCTATGGGTGTGCATACCGGTGATTCAATTACGGTTGCACCAGTACAGACGCTAACTGACAAAGAATATCAGAAAATGCGAAACTGGTCAATCCAATGCCTACGAAAAATTGGGGTGGATACTGGCGGATCAAATGTACAGTTTACCGTGAATCCTGTTGATGGCAGGATGATCATTATCGAAATGAATCCCCGGGTGAGCCGCTCATCAGCTCTTGCATCCAAAGCAACAGGATTCCCCATTGCCAAAGTGGCAGCTAAACTTGCAGTGGGATATACTCTAGATGAACTGCAGAATGATATTACCGGGCAGACGATGGCTGCCTTTGAACCCAGCATTGACTATGTGGTAACCAAAATCCCCCGATTTGATTTTGAGAAGTTTCCTTCAGCATCCGGAATATTAGGTGTTCAAATGCAGTCGGTGGGGGAAGTAATGGCCATTGGTAGAACCTTCCGTGAAAGTCTACAGAAAGCATTCCGTTCATTAGAGGTTGGGCTGGATGGATTTGAGCCTAAGGAAACTGAATACCGTGATTTGGATTTAAGTAAAATTCGTTTTGCTTCAGCTTTTCGATTACTAAAAGTAAAACAGGCGTTTGAAGAAGGACATTCTATTGAAGATATCTTTGAACAGACTAAAATTGACCCTTGGTTTTTATATCAAATTCAGAAATTAATTTCTGTAGGAGAAGAATGTATTCCACCCTTTAAGGGGAAACAATTTAATATGCCCCTTCAAGAATTAAAACAAAACGGCTTCTCAGACCACCAAATCGCCCGGAAGTGGGAAAAAACTGATGATGATATTCGACAGATGCGAAAGGATGGAAACATCCTCCCAACATACAAGGTAGTGGATACATGCGCTGCGGAGTTTGAAGCACTTACTCCCTACTGCTATTCCACTTATGAAACGGAAAATGAAATTGCATCTTTAGAAGGAAAAAAGGTGATGATTTTGGGTGGTGGTCCCAACCGAATTGGCCAAGGGATTGAGTTTGATTACTGCTGTGTGCAGGCAGTATTTGGTTTAAAAGAAGCCGGCTATAAAACCATCATGGTAAATTGTAACCCGGAGACAGTTTCTACCGATTTTGACATTGCAGATCGCCTATATTTTGAACCCCTCACATTTGAAGATGTGATGAATGTTGTGGACTTAGAAAATCCAGATGGTGTTTTGGTTCAGTTTGGGGGACAAACACCCCTCAATATTGCTAATCGTTTAAAAGATGCAGGGGTAAATATTATTGGTACCAATCCTGATGCCATTGATCTGGCTGAAAATCGTGATAAATTCGGGAAAATTTTAGATGACTTGAAAATTCCTGTACCCAAGTGGGGAACTGCTTTTTCTGTGGATGAAGCCTTGGTAGTGGCTCATGATGTGGGATATCCCGTGTTGGTTCGACCCTCTTATGTATTGGGTGGTCGAGGAATGGAAATTGTTTACGATGACGATGGCCTTAAAACCTATGTGGGTAAGGCCGCACTAGTTTCAGGTGAGCATCCTATTTTGGTGGATGCCTTTTTAGAAGATGCCTTTGAGTTTGATGTGGATGCCCTTTGTGATGGCACCGATGTTTTTGTGGCAGGAATTATGCAACATATTGAAGAAGCGGGCATCCATTCGGGGGATTCTGCCTGTGTATTACCCGCCTATGAGCTCACGTCAACATCCAGAAGAATGATTAAAGATTATACCAAAGAATTGGCATTGAGTTTGAATACCGTTGGACTCATTAATATCCAGTTCGCCATGAAAAATGATGTGGTATATGTGATAGAGGTAAATCCGCGGGCAAGTCGAACAGTGCCCTTTATTAGCAAAGTGATCGATTTTCCATTAGCCAAAGTAGCGGCACAATTAGCAGTGGGCAAAACGTTGTCAGAATTTGAACTTCCATCAACATCTAAAAATGGACTTATTGCGGTGAAAAAACCTGTATTCCCTTTTAATAAATTCCCTCAACAGAATGTATTTTTATCACCAGAAATGAAATCCACTGGTGAAGTAATTGGATTCGATAAACATTTGGGCAGTGCCTATGCTAAAGCAGAATCTGGCGCAGGGAACTCATTGCCTGAAGAAGGTACTATCTTCATTTCTGTGAATAATTTAGATAAGGTTAAGGCTATTCCATTGGCGCGGGATTTTCAGGAATTGGGATTTGATATTATTGCTACCAATGGCACAGCAGACCTTTTATCTGAAAATGGTG
>Ga0208521_1000568_pt1 | contig 22269 bp, 18 predicted proteins | sample ETNtaG_24_FD_185754 | JGI IMG/M metagenome (GOLD analysis project Ga0208521, IMG submission 185754) | Marine microbial and viral communities from oxygen minimum zone, Eastern Pacific Ocean - ETNP201306SV47 (SPAdes) (version 2) | ecosystem: Environmental > Aquatic > Marine > Oceanic ... | reverse complement strand
TTTTCAGCAGTCAGTGCTTCAAGCTTAAAGCTGGGTCTTCCATCCCGTTGTGGCCACTTGATCCCTTCTGGTCTAAGGTCATGCGTCATCCTTGCAAGGTCAATGATATCCCATCTGGAATTGCCATCCTTCCACTCACGTGAATAGGGATCATACAAATTACGATACAACAGGTGACGCGTTACCTCATCATCAAAGCGAAGTGAGTTATAACCAACACCGCAAGTGCCAGGAAGTGACATCTTCTCAAAGATGCTCCTGGCAAACTCATATTCAATAACCCCTCTTTGTTGTGTAAGTTGGGGTGTGATCGAGGTAATTAATGCCGCTTCCGGATCAGGGAGTTGGTCCTGTGGAGGTTTGCAGTAGAGAACCAGGGGATCTTCTATTTCATTCAACTCCTCATCGGTACGAATGCCTGCAAATTGTGAGGGACGACTCACCCTTGGGTATCGCCCCAGGGTTTCGTAATCATGCCAGTAGAGAGTTGGAGAGGCCATGGTCGATCAGATCAATCAATAATCATTCAAGTAAAGCCATAAAGAGCGATGAGAACCTACAGCGGTCATTGATAGAGCGCCTCAATCTCATCCAGATAGAGCTTCTCTATCTGTTTTCTTCTGACTTTCATCGTCGCTGTCACTTCCCCATCATCATGGTCTAGCTGTTTGCTCAACAGACAAAACCGTCTCACCTTTTCAACATCAGAAAGAGAGCGATTTGCCCTGCTGACTTCGCTCTGTATCAATGTAATGACATCGTCCATTTGAGTAAGATTTTTAAAGGTAGTATAGGATAGTTTTTGGTTTTCTGCCCAGTTTGAGACAATCTCAAGGTCGATCTCGATAAGCGCAGAAATAAATCGACGTCCATCTCCAATCACGATGCATTCATGGATAAAGGGGCTTGATTTGATGCTGTTTTCAATCACACTGGGGGTTAGATTCTTTCCTCCTGCCGTGATCATAATATCTTTCTTTCGATCAATGATGGAGATTGAATCATCAGCATGTTGTTGAGCAATATCTCCGGAATGAAGCCAGCCCGCCTTTAGAGTGTTATGGGTCTCTTCCGGCTTCCTGTAATAACCAAGAAATACATTATCACCCCTCATCAGCAGTTCCCCGTCCTCAGCAAGAGAGTACTCCATCCCTGGAAGGACAAAGCCGACCCTGCCCTCACAATGGCCGTAGAGTGGCTGAACAAACGATGCCCCTGTTACTTCTGTCATCCCATAGGCCTCACGAACAGGGATCCTCAACCCGCGGAAGAAGGAGAGGATATCCTCCGCTATTGGTGCCGCTGAAGAGAGACAGAAACGTGCTCTGCGAAGGCCCAGGATGTTTTGCAGTGGTCTTAGCAACAACAGATACCAGAACCAGTAACCCAAGCCTCTTTGAAGCTTTTTTGAGCGTCCGTAATGTTTAATTTTCTTTAGCCCTAAAGAAAGGATCCATCGCCTGGGCCCACTGCTTTCAGCCGTTTTGATCAGTACACCTGAATGCATCTTCTCCCAAATACGGGGCACTCCAAGAAATAGTGTTGGGGCGATCTCACGAAGATCAACCTGAATTGTTCTCAATGATTCACCAAAGCTGACGATATAACGCGCCTCAAGCGCCAGAAATACAGAGAAGACCTGTTCGGCGACATGGCAGAGTGGGAGGTATGAGAGTACTGAATCTTTTTGGGTTAGCGTAACAAAGAAATCGGTAGCCCTTGCACTCGCAGCAATATTTCTAAAAGAGATAAGAGCCCCTTTCGGTGGGCCTGTTGACCCTGATGTAAAGACAATCAATGCAACATCATCGGGAGCGTGTCGACGGGTGAAGTCATCGATCAGGCCTGGTGATGTTTTTGCTTGACTGATGCCCGCTTCACAAAGTGCGGCAAACGAGATAATGGAAGGATCTCTGTAAGAACCAAGTCCCTTGGTATCAAAAACAATGATCTGTTTTAGGTCGGGCAGCTTGTCTCTGATCTCAAGCACCTTGTCCACCTGTTCCTGATCTTCACAAAAGATCGCTACGGCATCACCATACTCAAGAAGATAAAAAATCTCATTTGCAGGGCTTGTCGAATAAAGGCCCGCCGGAATACCACCAAAAAAATTGACCCCAAGTTGGCTGCATAGCCACTCATGGCGATTCTCACTCAGGATGGCAACATTATCACCCACGCCCAGCCCCAAATGGGACAACCCATTAGCGACCTGAATACAAGTATCGGCATATTGCTTCCAGGTAATTGACCTCCAGATTCCAAAATCTTTTTGGCGAAGGGCGATCTCATCGGGGTACTCTGTTGCGTGATGCAACAGAAGGCGCGGAAGGGTCTGGATCTCATCATCACCAAGATGCGATATGACAAAACGCGGGTCAACCGGGCCTTTGACACTCTCTTGCCGGTTCAGCTCAGCCATCGCTTTCGCCGTTTATAGTGTTTGATCTCCCTATAGGATTTATGTTGTTCATGACCCCCAATCCCAAGGTAAAACTCCCTTACATCTTCATCTTCTGAAAGGGTCTGTGCACTCCCTTCAAGAACTACCTTTCCGTTCTCGAGTATAAAGCCATAATCTGCAACTGATAGTGCCATGGTTGCATTTTGTTCAACCAATAACATTGAGACTGACTGTTCCTGATTGATCTTGGTGATGATAGAGAAAATCTCTTCAACCAGCTGCGGAGCAAGCCCAAGAGAGGGCTCGTCGAGAAGAATTAATCTGGGTTCTGCAACCAATGCCCTGCCGATAGCCAGCATCTGCTGCTCACCTCCAGAGAGATAGCCCGCAAGTTGTTTCCTGCGATCTCTCAGTTTGGGGAAATAATGGTAGATTTGTTCAAAATCGGTTTTGGCCCGTTTCCGCCCCACTAAGGCGTAAGTGGCTGCCTGAAGGTTCTCTTCAGTCGTCATGTCCACAAACACCTTGCGTCCCTCCTGGATATGGAAAAGACCGGAACGAACGAGTTCATAGGGTGGAATTCCCCTGATATCAACCCCGTCAAAGTGAATTTCTCCAGCCGATACCTCTCCGTTTTCAAGTGGGAGGAGTGAAGAGATGGCCTTCAGAGTGGTTGTTTTACCTGCACCATTGGCGCCTAAAAGAGCGACGATCTGGCCACCAGGTACCGATAGAGACAGACCATGAAGCACCTGGATAACATGATGGTAAAACACCTCAAGGTTTTTTATTTCAAGCATATTACAAACAAGTGCCTGCTCTTTAAATAATGTTGTGGGTAGGGATGTTTCAACAGATCCTGAAGTACTGATTGTTTAACCCACCCTTCTCCAGGGGAGGGAGTGTGAGATCTGTTTGACTCAACAAGAGTTGGGGCTGGGACAAATAGTGTCCCAGCCCGTTCTCTTTGCGTTTAAACTTGTATCCAGTCTGACTTAGGCAGGAAGAGTTTGTTCTCAGTGTTGTAGGCGTAGACTCGACCCTGAGGTATTTTGTTTGAGACAATACTGACAGGATTTCCAAAGAAACCGCCACTATCCCAGTCTTTAATGGATGCCAGTGATTTCATCAGGTTGTCGCCGTTAACAGGCTTGTCTGCTTCAATGGTGATCTCCATCGCCTTCTTCCACAGATTCATGGTCATTCGCACCTGTAGATACCAGGTAACCAGATAACCCGGATATTTTTCATTGTTTGCCTTATTCCAGGCATCCAGTTCCTGATAAGCAGGAGCCTCTTTACGATCATAAAAATAACGGTAAGGAATAACTCCCATATAGCCATTGAGCGCATCACCTACTTTTGCACTGATTTTGTCAGCAATGACCTTTTCCATCGCCCAGAATGTGCCAAGAAATTGGGACTTCATTCCAAAAGCTCTGGCGGTTGCAATGATGGCCGGCCAGACACCGGTCACATAACCGTGCATCACAATGAAATCAGGGTCGGCCCGACGAAGCTGAGCGACATGGGATTGGACCTCGGCACCTGAAGCTTTGGTGATCTCTTCATGAACAAGCTCAATTCCAAGCTCTTTTGCTCGTTGGCGACCATAAGCGATCGGATCTTTGCCAAATTCAGTATCGCTATAGACAAAGGCAAGACGTTTTCCACCCTTGTCAGCCACGTGTTGTAATAATATTCCAAACATATCCTGATAGGTTGGGCCGGATACATATTGATAGGGGTTCGTTGAAGGGTTGGCGAGCTCTGAAGCAAAGGAGGTGCTTCCTGTCATGATCTTGTAACGGCTGTTTAACTCAGGCGCCACCAGTTTCATGAAGCCTGTTGAATCCCCAAAATAACAGGCAAGATCCGGTGCTTCTGCGAGTGCTTTTTTGAAATTGGCAAGCGCCCGACTGGGCACATAACCGGAATCTTCAAGAATGCCCCTTATTTTCTTTCCACCAATCCCTCCACTGTCATTGGTCATGGCAATAAAGTCGATAATCCCTGGCATCCCCAGCTGACCGGCAGTGGCAAATGGGCCGGTAAGCGGCATCGAGGCGCCAATGACCCACTCCTTGGCTTCTGCTCGAACGATAGCCGGGAATCCAAGTGTTCCCAATGCAGCGGCCCCCGCCGCGCCGGTGGTCTTGATTAGAAAATCACGTCTGCTCCTGTTGGTCATCAGATACTCCTTTTATTGTTTTGGTGAGGGGCCTCTGATTTAGTCAGAAGCCATTGAGGCACAATTAGCGTGCCTTTAAAACAGATAATTCAATCCTTCATTTATAATCAATAAAGAGATAATGATGCAACCTCATTAATTTTGTCGAACAGCAACGATAACAGTAGATCATCCCTTCTTATAGACTTTCTATTGTCTACCAGTTACCGGGTAAAAGGCCAGCGATCGATATACCTCCATATCCGAGCCCAGATTGCTGAAAGGCCCATTGGTTCAAAAATAAGAAATCCGATTATTAACAACCCATAAATTATTTCAGTTATTGGCGCTGTGGCCTGTAGTGCAAGAGGATAATACGGGGTAATCAATCCGGCAATGGCTCGCAGTGTTTCAGGGACAAGGATAACAAAGACGGCGCCAAACAGGGGGCCCAGTGTTGTCCCCATGCCACCGATAATCAATGCCGCCAGAAACAGAATCGATTGACTAAGATTGAATTGGTTCGGTGTAAGGGCAGTAAAAAAATAGGCCCACAAGCTGCCCGCTGCCCCGGCATAGGCTGAACCAATGGCAAAGGCCGTTAGCTTGTAGCGAATAAGGTTGATGCCCATGATCTCGGCCGAATAGTCCTGTTCACGAATCGCAATAAAAGCCCTGCCGATCTTGGTCCTGAAGAGGTTTTGAGAGAAAAGGACAAACAAAAGGGCGAGCGGTGCAATGACAAAATATTTCTCCAGTTCAGATTCAATAGAAACGCCAAACAGGACTGCCGGTTCAATGTTGATCCCGCGGTCACCATTGGTAAGCCACTCCAGCTTTCTTATAGCAAAAACAATGATTACATTTGCTGCCAGAGTGGCAATTGTGAGGTATAGCCCCCTTACCCGAAGCGAAGGAAGGCCAAAACCAATGCCAATCAGTGCAGTAATAATAATCGAGAGCGGAAATGTTGCCCACGGCGGAAAACCATACCCGGTTGCCAATACCGCTGTGGTATAGGCACCAATTCCCATAAATGCCCCCTGGCCGAGGGAGATAAGCCCGGTATACCCTGTCAGAATATTAAGGCCGGCGATGGCAATGACAAAGATGCCCAGCTGGCTCATCAACATTAAATGATAGGGCCCTATCCAAAAAGGGAGGATCAGAAGAGAGAGAATAATCAGCAGCATGGCTCCCTTGTGAGCCGGACGTTTCCAGATGACTTCGTCAGCCTGGTAGGAGGATCTTGCATTTCCAATATGCATTTCTATCTCAACTGTTGATTCATCAGATTCGTTCTACTTCTTTACTGCCAAAGAGGCCATAGGGTCTGATGACAATAATAAGGAGCACGACTATATAGGGCATCACTTCACGGTAATCACCACCAAGGAAGTGGCCTGTCATTGCTTCCAGCCAACCAATCAGAAGTGCGGCGATAAGGGTCCCGAGGAGTGAGTCGAGCCCACCGAGAATAATCACTGCAAGAACACTCAAGCCAAGGTGGCCAAGGGAGGGTGTCAGACTGTTCAGCGGAGCAAGAAGAATCCCGGCGAGGCAGCCTGTCATGGCGGCCACCATCCAGGTCATTCCAAACACCCCAGGAACATTGATTCCCATTGAATAGGCGGTTGCCTGATCAGAAGCGGTTGCCCTTAAGGCAACACCAATCCGGGTAAGAAAAAGAACAATCGAGATCAGAACAAAGAGCGACAATGCAATGACAAAACCCCAAAACAACTGCATATTGACAGCAGCTTCCCAGATAAAGGAGATTTGAAGTGAAAACAGACCCGGTGGGTATTGTGCATCTGATGTCCAAATAAGGATTGTCAGCCCCTCAAGGACTGAGATTAAGGCCACTGTGACCATTATCATTGAGAACACGGACTGTCCCAAGAGAGGCCTCATCAACACCCGCTCAAGAAACATCCCAAGGAGACCGGTTGAGAGTAGTGCCAATGGGACAGAGACCCAAAAAGAGAGGCCTAGCTGCTGGACAAGAAGTGAAAATGAAAAAAAGAAGTAGGTCCCAACCATCATGATGGTCCCATGAGCAAAATTAACGACCCGGGTGGCTTTGAAGACCAACACCATTCCAACAGCCATCAGGGCATAGATGCCTCCGGTAAGCAGGCCGGTAAGACTGTCTTCAACAATGTAGAGTAGTTCGTTCATTGTGTTTTAATATGTCGGCTGATGTCAGCCTTCTCTCTTCCCAGATAGGCCTCAACCACCGCTGGGTCTGATTGAATGATTTCAGGCTTGCCGGCTGCGATCAGTTCACCAAAGTTAAAAACAAAGACCTGATCTGAAATATCCATCACCATTCCCATATCGTGATCAACAAGCAAGATGGTTGTCCCCCACTGCTCCTGAATATCAAGAATAAAGCGAGCCGTATCCTCTCTCTCTTCTCTATTCATACCAGCAACCGGTTCATCGAGTAACATCATACTGGGCCTCATCGCCAAAGCCCTTGCCAGTTCTACTCGTTTTTGTAATCCATAAGGGAGAGCGGAGACAGGCGAATTTCGGATATGGTCAATTTCCAGAAAATCGATAATCTCCCTTTCAATCGTCTCTCTGAGTTGCAACTCTTCATGTTGCGCAAGTCGAAAGTAAATTCCGGCCCCGAAGACCCCTGTTTTCAAATGGCTATGGGCTCCAAGCTTTATGTTGTCAAGAACCGACATCCCTCGAAACAGAGCAATATTCTGAAAGGTCCTTGCAATTCCAAGGGCACCCCGTTTATGGCCAGGGAGTGAGGTGATTGACTGACCACGGAAGAATATCTCGCCCCCGGTGGGTTGGTAGAAACCAGAGACCAGATTAAAGAAGGTTGTCTTCCCTGCACCATTGGGGCCAATGATAGAAGAGATGGTTCCTGATTGAATCTCAAGTTCAAGGTTATTGAGTGCTTGGACCCCACCGAAGGCAATACTCAGAGAGTCAACCCTGAGAAGAGGCTCCTGATCTTGATTTGTTTTTACCTTTGGCTGAGTAGAATTCACGAGATTATCAGTAACCTCAACTCAATTTAGAGTATTGCGCCTTATGAGATTTCAGGAGAGATCATGGTCTCAACATCCTCGAAAAGATGTTTATGAGGTCCACAGAACGCTCATGATTTATGTTGTATTCTGGAAACGAGTCTACCTTAAGTGTGACACTTCTGAGAACAGTTTGATCAATCATTTCAAATCCAGGGGTTAGGTGATCAAGATGAGTTCTTTGAAATCCTCATATGTGGCTTAACACTCTATCCAGCATTCGGGAGGAGAGCAGCCTACGCAAGGTGGAAAGCAGATAGGTCGGAAAGGTGACAAAATATCGCACCTTGGGCCGAGGATGTTCCAGCGCATGCATCAACTTTTTTGCGACTGCTTCTGGCGGCAGGGTAAATGGAACGGCCGCCCCCTCTGTCTGCAGCGACCACCGTCCTTTTCATTCACCAAATTACTTGGCAGTCCACAGACAGTGTTGGCTTTACTTGAAGTCCACGTCTTACCTTTGTTTTTGCTAATACGTACCCCGATCTTATCGAAGTATTTCTTCTTCATTTTATCACTGGGAAACCATTGGAAGTAGGCATAGAGCTTTCCATCCGACGTCGTCAGCAAAGTGGAAACATCAGCTGTCAGCACAACTTTTCTAAAGATGCTTGTAGCTCTTTCTCTGAGATGACTCAAAGTTTAAGATGGCAGTTTAATCTTGTACTGGCGTACCTAGTACGTGCCATTCCGTAACCTTGTCGCCTGACTTTTTCGCAAAGAAAAAACCTTGTGATACCATTCATCAGTACCTTCCTTGCCAGCTGCAGTATGCGTTCCGGCTATGCATTCATCTGTGTCATGGAGAATTGTATAATCCTCAATCGTAAACACCGAACCGCTTACTGCCCATTCGAGTATTTCAGCGCGGTTCAGAGTAATGCCATCGCCTTGCATGGTCATCGTGAAGTCATCAGACATTACGGAGTCCAGATGGGAGGCGTCCTTTTCGATGAAGGCATTTCTATAAGCGTTTAAAAAATCTTCTGCAGTTAGCATTGTTTAGCTCCCTGAGTTTAAGTTGGAAGTTTAGCGGAGAGATCAAGGGATACGAATTTGCTTTTGGCAGATGTGAGGGATTGTTCCATCAACGGCGTTTAGTCTTAATAATAGCTTTACTTAATGGATACCGTATAAATCTAACAATGTCCGCATTCTCTCTATAGCCAAGTCTGGTTGCAATAACAACTTAGCCTGATCTGCCAAACGAAACACCTCTGCGTAATGGCATATTTCCCTGGATGATTGAAAACCAGCGGGCATAATAAAGTGATCTTGAGCGCCGTTAAGCCAAGCTAGAAAAGCAATCCCTGCCTTATAACATTGGGTTGGTGATTTAAAAATTTCGCGAGCCAACGGCACTGTCGGATCAAGTAGCGCTTTGTAGGTTATCATATCATTTTTTGCCAGTGCTTCAAGCGCCTGAACTAGGGCCGGAGCAATAGCTGCAATTATACCCAATAATGCATGGGAATAATGATTCCCATCACCGGCTATCAATGCAGGGTAGTTAAAATCATCTCCGGTGTAGAGACGTACATCGGAGGGTAAGCGTTTGCGAAATGCCTCTTCATGAGTCTGATCCAGCAAAGATATCTTAATACCATCGATCTTGTCCTGATGGTCTTCTATAATCGACAAAACAGCTGTCGAGGCTTTAGCAATATCCTGATAACCCCAATAACCTCGAAGAGCTGGATCAAACACATCGCCCAGCCAGTGCAAAATGACTGGTTCGGCTGCTTGTTCAAGCAAGTAACCATAAATCCTAGCATATACATCCGGCCCGGCAGATATCGCCGGTAAAGCTCGACTGGCCATGATAATACACTGACCTCCCGCTGCTTCAATCATTTCCATCTGTTGACTGTAGGCAGCAATCAGTGCGGCTTCTGACTGCAGTTGCTTAATGGCGAAGTGATCCGTACCCGCACCGCATGCCACTCGAGGTTTTAGTGGGTGAGTTCGAGCTTCTGTTAAACTACGCTGGATTAATTCACTCGCCGTATGCCAGTCAACTCCAGCACCACGTTGAGCGGTGTCCATTGCTTCAGCCAGATGCAATCCTTGATCCCAAAGATAGTGACGAAATCGTAGGGTATTATCCCAGTCCATAGCAGGTCGACCGTGCCATGGATCACGTTCAGCAAGTGGATCTGAAATCACGTGAGCAGTAGCAAAAGCGGTTCGAGTCAAGGCTACATTGGGCGCTTTCAGGGTCAATGAATCTCTACTCAGTTGATATGTTTCAAGAGTGCCCTGATAAGTTGGAAGAAGCATAGTAAATTTCTACAAACGATGATCTTGGTAGATTATATCCGCTGTCTTTTCAGCAATCATTATGGTTGGCGCATTAGTGTTGGAAGAAATCAATTTGGGCATGATCGAGGCATCAGAAACGCGCAATCCATCAATTCCACGGAGCTTTAACCGGGTATCAACAACCGAAGTATTATCTGAACCCATACGACACGTCCCAACTGGGTGATGGTCAGTCTTGGCGTTGGCGCAGGCGAAATTAAAATAGTCCTCGTCAGTCCGCACATCCGACCCCGGCATGACTTCGCGTTTGACGAAAGGCTTCAATGGTTCCTGACGCATAATCTCCTGAACCAGTTTCAGACCGAGAATCGACATTTTACAATCATGTGGGTCTTGCCAATAGTTAGGGTTAAGCAGCGGAGCAGTATTCGGGTCGTTATTGACAAGACGTACTGTGCCGCGCGACCTGGGCCTTAGATAGGCTGAATTCAGCGTCACTCCAGGGTTCTTTATCATGTCAACGCCAACTTCGATGCCCGAACCCAAACCCAAATGTAACTGGATGTCGGGTGAACGAGCACCTTTCTCGACATACCAAAACCCACCGGTTTCAAACAGGCTCGAGGCAACAGGCCCGCGTTTGGTCAGTGCATATTGCAAACCCGCGATGGCCGTCCAGTACGGTTTGGCATATTTATCATAGCTATGATCACCGCTACATTCGCAGATTGTGAATAAATCCAGGTGGTCTTGCAGGTTCGAACCGACCTCGGGTTGATCTAGAACCACGTCCACGCCGACACTTTGAAGATGATCTGCCGGACCAATCCCCGATAGCATCAGAAGCCGCGGTGAACCGATCGCGCCCGAAGACAAGATCACCTCACTGTTGGCCCGAACAATTTCCGTTACGTCCTTTCCAGCAAGTTCGACACCAATAGCACGCCCATTTTCGACGACAATCTTCTGCACCTGAGCACCAGTGCGCACTGTCAGATTGGAGCGCTTTTTTGCCGAATTCAGAAACGCCACTGAGGTCGAAGAGCGAAAAGCATTGCGCTGTGTCAACTGGTAGTAACCAACACCATCCTGATTTGCTCCAGCCATATCGGAATTGTATGGAATACCTAATTTTCCGGCAGCCTCGAAATAGGCCTCACAGATCGGTAAGGGGGCACATGGTTGGCTCACACCAAGCGGACCACCCTTACTGTGAAACTCGTTTTCAAAGGTATCATTATCCTCAGACTTACGGAAATAGGGCAGGACGTCTTCATACCCCCAGCCCTCGCAGCCCAGCTGGCGCCATTCTTCATAGTCCAACCGGTTACCCCGGGTATAAATCTGAGCGTTTATGGTAGAACCGCCACCAATCACCTTGGCCTGAGTATAGTTGATTACCCTGTTATTGAGGTGTTTTTGCGGAACCGTGTGGTATCCCCAAGACCCGATCCCCTTGGTCATTTTCGCAAAACCCGCAGGCACCTTATATAACGGATGCCAGTCGTTACCGCCCGCTTCCAAAAGCAGGACGCTGATACCTGTGTTCTCACTCATCCGCGCGGCCAGAACACAGCCCGCAGACCCACCGCCGACAATAACAAAATCATAATCTTTAACCATTTTTCTCCCTCAAAGCCGATAAATCGACAGCCCACCATCAATCGGTATGACCGCTCCATTGGCAAATTTCATTTGACCAGAGATCAACGGTACAACGGCTTGCCCTACGTCATCCGGCAGGCCCCAGCGTTTTGCCGGAACCAACCCTTCTTTAATCTTTGTGGTGTATATATCTTTTACACTTGCGGTCATGCCGGTTTCTATGATACCCGGACGCAGTTCGAAAACACCGATACCATCCTCGGCCAGTCGTGCCGCGAAAAGTTGCGCCATCATACTGGCTCCGGCTTTTGAGATACAATACTCCGCCCGTTCGACTGAAACCATGCTGGCACTGATAGAGGTCACAAATATGATGGAACGATATCCCCCACCAATACCTTGTGCCAACATCCGCTTCGCAACTGCTTGCGCCAGAAAGAATGCCCCTTTTAGATTGACATCCAGAGTTAAATCGAAGTTTTCCGGCAGAATATTCAACATATCCCCCCGGATTTTCGCCGGAACCCCTGCGTTATTCACAAGACTGGTGATTGGCCCCTGAACAGCCTCGACTTTATTTAATAGGATGGGAATCGCCTCTAAATCACAGAGATTGTGCTGATAATACCGCGCATTTGGGCCGAGGGCGGCAAGCGCGGTTGTGACCGGCTCGCTGTCTTCGGCCGAGGATGAGGCCAGCGCTACATACCATCCCTGCTTGATCAGCGCCCGCGCAATACCAAGGCCAATACCTTTTTGCCCACCGGTAACCATCACTACAGGTTTGATGATTGCAAACCCTCCTGCTGAATATGTTCAGCTACTCGTAGTGCTTGCGCAGCAATCGTCAAGGATGGATTAACCGCTGCTGAGGTTGGTAGAAAACCTGCATCCATAACAAATAGATTACGGTGGTCATGACTGCGACAAAATACGTCAAGCACACTGGTAGCTGGATCATGACCAAAGCAAGTAGTACCGCACTGATGCGATGGTGTGCGACGGTCAAAAGGACGCGTAAAAACCAGCGGAAAACCAGCTCGCTTCAACATTTGTTTAGCTTTTCTAACTAGTTCCATATGAGCATCCCAGTTAGAGCGCTTCCAGTCCAGAACAATTTTGTCGTTTTGGAGCATAACCCGACTATCCATATTCGGCAAATCTTCACTCATCACATACCAATCCACCGAATGACTTGCAATCCAGTTAGCAATCACTAGCGGTAACGATGACTGAGATGCTAAGATTGTTCCAGAAATTTTACCCAACAACTGTATATTTCCCAGCGGCATATCCATTGAACCACCCCTCAAATAATAGTCGTTAACCTGCAACGTTTTCTGATAAACAGCGTTATTGACTCTCCACGGGTTAATCGCCAGCAAAGCACTACTATTATGGTTCATAAAATTCCGCCCTACCAAATTGGAACTATTGGCCAAACCTCTTGGATATTTTCTATCGGCTGAACGTAGCAAAATTACTGCCGAATTAACAGCTCCAGCGCTAAGCACAATAATTTTTGAATTTAATCGCTGTAGATTGTTATTATGCTCGTATTCAACTGCTTCAATTCGGCCATAATCACCCACAATCAAGCGACTGACTTTAGCATTAGTCACCAACTTGACATTCGGATAAGACAAGGCCAAGGCTATACCGATTGATTGTGCATCTTTTTTACCACCATTGGTGTCTGGAAAAGCGTCCCACGGAGTCATACCACCTTCTAGCCAGCGGTCTAAATCAACGGCAAGTGGAAGGCAAGCAGGTGTAACGCCGTTTTGCCCAAGGCTGTATCGTAAGCGTTTAATAGCTGGTTCATCAGCAATAGGAGGGGCTACGTACTGACCACTATGCCAAGGTTCGGTTGGATCCTGACCGGCATCACCACAAACCTGGTACATCGTTTCGGCCGCTTGATACCAGGGCTCTAATTCCTGATAAGTAATAGGCCATGCAGGTGATACGCCTCCCAAATGCTGCAACTCATCAAAATCTTCTGCCCGATAACGCATCATTACTCCTGCATAGAATTTGGAATTACCACCTACATAGTAATAATTGCCTGGATTAAACTCCTCTTCAGAGGAGGTATACCAAGCTTCATGCGGTCGAAATACCCCGTATTTAAAGATAGCCTTATCATCTCGACAATCCGGACTATCGTGCAATTCCTCACCCCGTTCAAGGATCACTATTTGCATACCTGAAGGCGCTAAACTGGCAGCTAACGTTGCTCCGCCAATACCTGAACCAACTACGACTATATCTGGCTCTACCATTGACAATACAAATCAAACTTTCTAAAAAATCTTTTCATAACAACTCATCTTATTCGCTTTTCAGATTTTCTATCAAAGAAAACGGCTTGAGATAAATTAAAAGATAAGTTAATCTTTTTTCCTGCAGAAACTCTTGAGTTTCCGTTGAGTCGAGCAACAACCTGTTTTTCTCCTAATTCTAATATAGCAAAGGTATCAGATCCTGCAGGCTCAACAACATCAACAACTATTTCCCTTTTAACAACTTCAGCATTTGAACTATTGCTTAATAGTTCCAAATCAGTTATTGCTTCAGGACGTATACCACAAACCACCAATTTATCAGTATGATTTTCTAAACCTTTGACATTACTAACTGGTAATGAAATATTTTCGCCCCTGCTACTTTTCATTTGAAACTCTATACTATCACCGACTTTCTTAACTTGTCCTTCGATTAAATTCATTGATGGTGCGCCCATAAAATTCGCAACAAACATATTACTGGGGTTGTTATAAATTTCGTATGGAGTCCCATACTGTTGGATACAACCATCCTTTAAGACAGCTATCTTAGTTGCCAAGGTCATAGCCTCAATTTGGTCATGCGTTACATAAATAATTGTGGAACCCAATCGTTGATGTAGTTGTTTAATTTCAGTCCTCATGTCGATACGTAACTTCGCATCAAGATTTGACAAAGGTTCATCAAACAGAAATACTTGAGGTTCGCGTACAATTGCACGACCCATTGCTACACGCTGTCTCTGACCACCTGAAAGTTGACCAGGCTTTCGATCTAAAAGTTCACTAATTTGAAGAGTATGAGCTACCTTGTCGACGGCTTTCTCGCGTTCATCTTTGTTAATACCTTGCATCTCCATACCAAAACCAATGTTTTGAGAAACCGTCATATTTGGATAAAGTGCATAGGATTGAAAAACCATGGCAATGTTGCGCTTTGAGGGATGCAAACCTGCAACCGAACTATCCCCAATCATAATTTCGCCACTCGTAATTTCTTCCAACCCAGCAATGGTATTCAATAACGTAGATTTTCCACAACCAGAAGGCCCTACCAAAACTAAAAAGCCTCCATCCTCAATAGAGAGGTTAATTCCTTTGAGTACCTCGACAGAGCCAAAACTCTTATAAAGATTGTTAATCATTAGTGAAGCCATATTTCTACCTTTAAATAAATAATTCTAATAAAATCATATTTTTATCCCTTGACAGCGCCTGCCATTAATCCACGAACAAAATAACGTCCCGACACGATATATACAATTAGAGTTGGTAATGCTGCTAGGATCGCTCCAGCAAAATGAACATTATATTCCTTAACTCCTGTCGATGAATTGACAAGGTTGTTTAATGCTATGGTCATTGGAATAGAATCAAAATCAGCGAACGATGCGCCAAATAAAAAGTCATTCCATATATTCGTAAATTGCCAAATAACGGTTACCACTATGATGGGTCCTGAACTTGGCAACAAGACACGCCAAAAGATCCGAAAAAAACCAGCCCCGTCAATTTGTGCAGCCTTGACAATTTCTGTTGGAAAAGCGGCATAATAGTTCCTAAAAAAGAGTGTTGTGAAACCCAAACCGTATACCACATGAACCAAAACTAGACCCTGTGTAGTTCCAGCTAAACCAAGCAATCCAAGGATTTTTGCCATTGGAATTAAGACTATCTGAAAGGGAATAAAACATGCCAGCAAGAGTAAACCAAATACTACTCCATGACCTCTGAATTGCCACTTAGTTAAAACATAACCATTTAAAGACCCTAATCCTGTTGATATAAATACCGCAGGAAAAACCATAAGAATCGAATTCCATAAATATGGTTTAAGACCACTGGGATCTATTCCGATTTGTGCGGTAGACCAGGCCGACTTCCATGGATCCAGTGTCCAAATGGATGGTAAATTTAACATGCCGCCTGAACGTATATCATCAAGATGCTTAAATGAATTGATCATCATCACGTAGAGAGGCAACAAATAATAAATGACAAACACAAAAAGCACGAGATAAATCAAAGTTCGCGAAATCCTTGATTTGTTCATATTGCGCTCTTGTAAGGTATTTAATTTCACTTTTGATCTTCACTTCTGAGTTCACTGTAGAGGTAAGGAATAATGATTGAAAAAATCGTTATCAGCATTATGATTGCTGATGTAGCACCTACACCCATCTGGTTTCTTTCGAAGGTATACGAATACATAAATGTTGCAGGCAGTTCTGTTGCCCTTCCTGGACCGCCATGAGTTAAAGCAATGACCAAATCGTAAGCTTTAATGGATAAGTGTGCCAAAATTACAAAGGCTGATAGGAAGGCAGGACGTAGCATTGGGATAATAATTCGTTTGTAAATACGAAAGCCTGATGCACCATCAATTTGGGCCGCCTTCATTATCTCTCCATCAATTCCTCTAAGACCAGCCAAAAACATTGCCATTACAAAACCTGAGCTTTGCCATACTGCTGCAATTACTACTGTATATATTGCGTAACTACGGTTTTTAATCCAATCAAATTTAAAATCCTCCCATCCCCATAGTTGGACAATATTTTCGATCCCAATACCTGGATCTAGGAACCATTTCCAAGCTGTACCTGTGACAATAAAAGATAACGCCATAGGGTAGAGGAAGATTGGACGAATAAGTCCTTCTGCTCTTATTTTCTGATCTAACAATATAGCTAGAAGTAGTCCAATTAAGGTACTAATCACGATATATAAAAAACCGAAAATAAAGAGATTATTAACAGCAATTTTCCAGTGCCTTAACCGAAATATCTTGAAGTAGTTATCCCAGCCCATCCATTCATGAGTAGGAAGCATACGGGAATCGGTCATGGACAAATATCCAGTGTAGACAATAAATCCGTATACAAAAACTAGAATTAAAAATAAGCTTGGTGCTAAAACAATTCTAGGGAGCCAAAGTTGAAGGTAATTTTTCATTTACTATAATTCTAATCAAAAATTAGTTGGCGAACTGTTAATTCGCCAACTAATTAAATAAAAGAAACTCAATAAAATCTAAAACAAATATTAGATTAAATTTAGTTTACTTTGCAGCTGCAACTGCAGAAACCAACTCTGCTGCTGCTTCTTCAGCTGAATACTCACCATTGAAGTGGGCAGTAACAACATCGTAGATCGCATTTTTGATTCCTGCAGGGACTGTATGTCCATGAGCCATAGAACCAAACAAGCTACCAGCAGCGTTTGCTGCGGCTAGATCTGCCATACCTTTCTTACCACAATCATCAAACATCATGTCTGGAACATCAGTACGTGCTGGTACTGAACCCTTCACAACATTAAAGGCAGATTGGAAGACTGGATTCATAACAGATGATGCCATAGCTTTCTGTGCATCTGAACTTCCAGAACCGCTAAACATAGCGAACTGGTCAGAGTTAAATGTTACTGAACCCTGAGTTCCTGGGAAACGGATACAAACGAAATCTGAACCAGGCTTCTGGCCAGCTTTCAAGAATTCACCTTTCGCCCAGTCGCCCATCATTTGCATACCAGCTTCGCCATTAATAACCATGGCTGATGCCAAGTTCCAATCGCGACCTGAGAAGTTATCGTCAACGTAAGAACGTAGTGTTGCCATTCTATTGAATGCTTCAACCATCAACACTCCTCCAAGAGCGTCTTCGTTTAAATCAATCAATGCTGACTTATAAAAGCCGTTTCCTAGACTAAGAGCAACACCATCAAAAACAGTTGCTTCCTGCCATGCTTGTCCACCATGTGCGAGTGGAGTTATTCCATTCGCCTTCATTGCGTCAAGCACAGAAACCAGCTCTTCCCATGTGGTAGGAGCATTGCCACCTGCAGCATCTAATGCAGATTTGCTAATCCAAACCCAGTTAGTAGAGTGCACATTTACAGGCGAGGCAACCCAGTTGCCATCGTACTTAGAGAAAGCTTGCAAGGCTGAAGGAACAACAGCGTCCCAGCCTTCTGCAGCGGCTACATCATTTAGATTAGCTAGAGCGCCTTGAGCTGCCCAATCCTGAATATCGAAACCAAGCATCTGGACTGCTGTCGGAGCATTGCCAGCTGTAACACGAGCCCTAAGCGTTGTCATAGCAGCATCGCCACCACCACCAGCTATAGGCATGTCTTTCCAGCCCACACCTTTACTAGCCAAGTCATCTTTCAACACACCAACTGCCGCAGCTTCACCGCCTGAAGTCCACCAATGTAGGACTTCAACGTCATCTGCTATGACCTGTGTTGCACCAAAAGAAAAAACTAAGCTGGCTGCTAAACATTTTGTGAACATTTTTTTAACCATTTTTATCTCTCCATATAACAATAAATTATGCCAACCCGAAGTGGGTTGACCCCCTTTGAGAAATCCATGCTTTTCGAGTATTACTAACCCGTATTTGCACGGTTTTCAATTCTAAAAACTCTTCTACTCCGTAGTATCCAAGTTCACGCCCCTGACCACTTTCCTTAACCCCACTAAAGGGTTGCACAGGTATGGATATTTTCACTCCATACTCCAGCAGAAAGGCCGTAGTTGGTGCTGTTTACTAACTCAATAGCCCCTCTTCACGAGCGATAGCCATCTTAGTTCAATTTAAAATAAAAAAACTTTAAATTTATGATTAATGATCTCACAGTATTACTCGTTGAAGTTAGGTGGACGTTTCTCTCTAAAAGCATTAATGCCTTCAGTTTTATCTTCAGAAGAAGCCATCATTCCACCGCCTAAAGCTTCAATCATTGTTTCAGTGTTCTCCCCTAATGCTGCGCCAAGCATGTATTTGGCAATCTCAGTCGCTCTCGGTGATTTAGTTGTCAAATCTGCGGCAAATGTGAGAGCCCTGGCACGAGGATCATTGTCGACCTCAGCAATAAAACCAATCTGTCTTGCTCGTTCAGCAGATAAGCGCCGACCAAACAGAACCAATTCCTTCACTACCGAAGCAGGCATCTGGCGTACCAGACGTTGAGTGCCTGACCATCCAGGCACAATGCCTACACCAGTCTCAGGCATTGCTAGAGTCGCTGAAGGAGACATCAACCTAACGTCACAGGCAGCTGTCAACTCAAGACCACCGCCAAAAGCGTGCCCCGAAATCACTGCAATAGTTGGCTTGCTCAGCCTCGCCAATCGATCAAGAATACGATGTCCTTCACGCACCCAATGACGGGCAAAATCAAATGGTGTCAACTGTGACCAAGCATATACATCAGCACCGACACAAAAGGCACGATCACCCTCAGCGGTTAACAGCACGGCATGGATATTGGTCGCATGCTCCAACTCGGCACAGTGTTGCTCCAGTTGCGAAAGCATTTCAGGTGTAAGCGCATTAAGCTTGTCTGGATTGTCTAACCGTAGTTCGGCCACACCTTCATGGTTTAAGAGGTGTACAGTATTCATAATGTCAACCCCATAGGCTTTTGGTGCAGTAGGTTATGAGGCATCTCAATAGCATCAGAAGCCACTCTGACTCGCCCCTCAGAGGCATCGATGATATCCCTTTGTGGATTAATACCCGGCATAATCTCAACCGCCACTAAGCCCTTTTCATCCAGTCTCATTACACAACGTTCAGTAATGTAAAGCACATCCTGTCCGGAATCACGGGCACGGAGTCCGGAAAAAGTTATCTGCTCGACTGCAGTAACCATTTTCGAAATCTTGCCAAGAGCTACCACCTGCAATCCAGAGTCACTCAATTCAAGTTCGGCAGATATCTCAAACAGCCCAGAAAAAATAATTTTACGAGCGTGAGCCGTAATATCTACAAAACCACCACAACCCGCAGTTAGGTACGGCCGTTTTGCTAGTTTTGAAACATTAACATTGCCCTCCACATCAATCTCAAGAAAGGATAGAAACGCTATATCAAACCCTCCCCCCTGAAAATAGATAAACTGGCTCGTTGAGGGCAAAATCGCCTCGGCATTAGCAGCGCAACCAAAAGCGAAGTCGGTCAACGGCACGCCACCCACAGCACCCTGCTCAATAACCCAGGTAATTGAATGTGCAAGGCCTTCTTCTATCAGAATACCTGGCAACATGGTTGACATACCAAAACCCAGATTGGCTGTTTGACCTGCCTGCAATTCCATAGCAGCCCGGCGGGCAATTACTTTTTCTATACTATGTGGATGGGGTTTAAATTCCGATAATGGAGTAGTTAGTTCACCTGAAATGGTTGGGTCATAAGCTATACCGGTGGTCTGTTGTTGTTCTGGATCAACCACTACCAAATCAACCAAATGTGTTGGAACATGAACATCATAGGGTCTTAGAGTACCCATTGCAGCTACACGCTTAACCTGCGCTATTATTAAACCACCTTGATTCTTCACAGCAATGGCCTGCTCAAGCACACCGAGATAGGCGCCTTCATGTTCATAGGTTAAATTGCCTAGTTCATCTGCTGTAGTAGCTCGAATAATAGCAACATTAGGTACAATATTAGGAAAAAATAGCCAGCTATCATCATTAAACTGCACCCGTTCCACGATTGGTTGCTTGGCAGCACTAGCATTCATGACGCTGCCTTCATGATGTGGATCAACAAAGGTATCCAGGCCTACCTTGGTTAATACTCCTGGGCGCCGAGCAGCCACCTCCCGATGCATATCAAACAATATTCCGGAAGGCACATTGTAGGCTTGTACTCGATCTTCAGTAATCATACGCCATATCTCAGGCATCGGTTTTGAGGATGGCCCACTTGGATAGGAGCCAGCAATAATACGACTCAACAAACCATCTTTGGCAATATGGTCTACACCTTTAATACCATACACATCACCCGCTGCAATGGGATGCAGAGTGGTTAGATTACAGGGATGACCCACGTGTTCAAAATGCTCACCTATGGCCCGAAGCATCCGATCCGGACAACCCAGTCCAGAAGATGAAGATACGGTTACCACAGCATTATCCGGAATGCGCTCTGCCGCTTGAGTAAAAGTTACAAATTCAACTGTCATAAAGTTATTCTTCCATAGTTGACATGAACAGCTTGACCTGTAGTGGCAGACTCTTTTACTGCCAAAGCCACCGCCAGTGATTTAATACCATCAATACCGGTAGCAGCCGGTTGACTGGTGCCTTTGATCGCAGCAATAAATAAAGCTACGGAACGCTCATAGGGATTGTGATTACTAAAATCAATATCTTCCGCACCTTGTTCATCAACACACTTAACTGTACCAATAGGTTTCGGAGTCATTACATCACGGGCTATAATTGACCCTTTGTTACCATAAAACTCAATCCCCGTCTGTGCATAGCGGTGTGTGAAAGACTCGTGGGTCTGAACCATCACCCCTGATGGCATTGCCCAGAGTGACATAACGCTATCCTCAACACCCAACCCCATACTGGTAGAACGCATCATAGCTACAACTTGGTGTGGATCTTCTTGCAGATGGAAACGAATGGTATCGGCGTCATGCACCACAATATCTGGAATTACACCACCTCCGGCCGAGGCATTGTTAATACGCCAACTCTGCAGGGATTCAGGAAGATAGACTGCATGAAAGATGCGTACACTTATTATTTCACCAATCCGACCATCATCAATCAATGCTTTAATTTGCAAATGTGATCCAGCATTACGTAGATGATGATTAGTAGCAAAAACCAAGCCTGCTACTTGAGCTGCGGTATTCATCTGAACTGCATCGCTCACCGTCATGGCCAAAGGTTTTTCGCACAACACGTGCTTGCCAGCCGCAATGGCTGCCAGCGCCTGTGCTTTGTGCTTTTCATTAGTTGTGGAAATATACACTGCACTAATTTCAGGGTCAGCCAGCAACCTGCCTAAATCAGTGGTACAGTAAGGAATGCCGTTCTGCTCGGCATAAGCCTTGCCACGCACAGAACTAGAGCTCAAAACCCCTTTAACGTGATGATTTTTCTGCGCCTGGATGGCGCTTATCATTGTATCGGCAGCAATTCTACTTGCACCTATTAATCCCCATTTCATTACACTATCTCTAATTTAGGGATAGGAATTTGATTTTGGCAGATGTGGTATCTTGGGTCTCGAAACCCTGTTGTTGTCTGTTTCACATCACTCCTGCCATCCCTAACAGCCATTTCTCCCCCTCATCTCTCCTGTTTTCAATCACAAGCACATAATTTGCTCCAATTGGCGGCTGTTTTCAAGCGTTGTTAACACCCAACATCCACAGAACACCCCACCTGGGATCAAACAACGGCTCAGTTCAACACTATTTCACCCTCCGTAAATGATCACTGCTATAGAGTAATAGTGCACTCCAAATAAATCCAAACGCGAACAGGTGTGATCCATCAAGCGCCTCATTAAAGACCACAACGGCGAGAATAAAGTGTGCCGTCGGGGTTATAAACTGAAAAAAGCCCAATGTTGAATAGTTCATTCTTTTTGCTGCGCTCACCAGCCAGACCAGGGGGAGTACCGTAACAGGCCCTCCGAGAATAAGAAGAAGATCAATCGAATC
>Ga0208521_1000563_pt1 | contig 22399 bp, 19 predicted proteins | sample ETNtaG_24_FD_185754 | JGI IMG/M metagenome (GOLD analysis project Ga0208521, IMG submission 185754) | Marine microbial and viral communities from oxygen minimum zone, Eastern Pacific Ocean - ETNP201306SV47 (SPAdes) (version 2) | ecosystem: Environmental > Aquatic > Marine > Oceanic ... | reverse complement strand
TCCATATTCTACTTTCAAGGTCTGACCCTTATTCTTTGTTGAATTATAGTATATGATTTGGTAACCTTACTCCATGGTATGTATTGTCATAATTGTTAGAACTTTCAGGTAACAAGTATTTTTTTAAGGTGCAGTTTGGTCATGGGAAAGATTGTTGCAATTTGCATAAGCGAGAAAAAGGGTGTTCAGAAAAAAGACGTAAAGCAGTGTAGGTTGATTGAAAATTATGGATTAGAGGGTGATGCTCATGCCGGTTCCTGGCATCGCCAGATTAGTCTGCTTTCAATAGAAGGTAGATTGGTCATGGAAAATAAAGGAATAAAACTCGATGCCGGTGACTTTGGTGAAAACGTGCTGACCGAAGGCGTAGATTTTGCTAACATTATGATAGGAAACAAGATACGACTTGGAAGAGATGCCCTGGTAAGGGTTACTCAGATAGGCAAGGAGTGTCACGATAGATGCAATATTTATTACCAGGTGGGTGATTGTATCATGCCGAGGGAAGGTATCTTTGCCGAAGTTTTAAAGGGCGGCGAGATAAAAATAGATGATGATATTGAGTTTATAAATGATAAAGGCGGCAGTTCTAACAATTAGCGACAAAGGTTCAAGGGGCGAAAGAGAAGACAAGAGCGGCGAGGTGATCAAGGAGAAGTTGGGTCACATTAATGCCGAGGTTGTTGCATATGAGATAGTGCCTGATGAGCGGGAAATTATCTCCCAGACCATCAGGAGTTTCGCCGATAGGGCGAATTTGATTTTGACCACAGGGGGCACGGGAGTAAGCCCCAGAGATGTTACACCTGAAGCAACCAGAGACGTGATAGAGAGGGAGCTGCCCGGTTTTTCGGAAGCCATGAGAGCGGAAAGTTTCAAGGTTACTACAAGATCTATTGGATCACGAGCTGTGTCAGGGATGTATAAAGATACGCTGATTATTAACCTCCCCGGCAGCCCTAAAGGAGTTTCAGAATGCTTGGGCGTTGTACTGGAAGCGATTCCGCATGTTCTGGAGGTAGCAGGGGGAAAAGCCTCTGACTGCGGCAAGGATGCAAAGCCGCATAGTTGAATATCAGGCTAAATTATTATAAGGCAATTGATGACATTTCAGGAAATAATATTTAATCTCCAAAAATATTGGGCTGATCAAGGATGCGTAATACTGCAGCCGTATGATATTGAAATTGGTGCCGGTACCTTCAATCCATCAACTTTTCTAAAGGTTCTCGGGGGAAAGGCGTGGAAATGTGCTTATGTAGAACCTTCGAGGAGGCCAACGGATGGGCGTTATGGTGAAAACCCTAATAGATTGCAGCATTATTATCAGTTCCAGGTAATCATAAAACCATCTCCGGAAGACCCTAAGTCTTTATATTGCAACAGCATACGTTCTCTTGGGGTCGATCTGGTTAAACATGATGTGCGTTTTGTAGAAGACGATTGGGAGTCACCAACTCTGGGTGCAACTGGGTTGGGCTGGGAAGTGTGGCTTGACGGTATGGAAATAACCCAGTTTACATATTTTCAGCAGATTGGCGGGATTGAGCTGGATGTTATTTCGCTTGAGCTGACCTATGGTCTCGAAAGAATCGCTATGTTTATCCAGGAGAAAGAGTCCGTATACGATTTGGAATGGGTGGATGGGTGTACTTATGGAGATATGCACAAGTTAGATGAAGAGCAATTTTCGAGATATAATTTTGAGGTTGCGGATATTCCCATGCTTCTTGAGCAATTCGATATGTACGAAAAAGAGTGCAAGAAGCTATTAGAGGACGGAATCGTCATTCCCGCGTACGATTATGTATTAAAATGCTCGCATACATTTAATATGTTGGATGCCAGAAAGTCAATAGGTGTTGCACAGCGTACGAGATATATAGGGAGGGTAAGGAGCCTGGCAAAGGGTTGCGCTGAAGGCTATCTAAGGCTGATAGAAGATGCGAACGATTAAGAACCTCGATTTAAATAGAGGGTATTTCAGGGTGAGGCTAAAATTATTATCTGTGGCTTATTTGACGTGTGGACCGGTCATGAAATTTAGTTTCGCAACAATACCTTCGAATTGAGCATTATTGGAAAACTCAATTGTAATTTTCCCCTTTCCATTTCTCTCCATAATAGAGACCTTTGTTCCAACAGCCCTTCTTAGTCCGTCTTCCAGGTCCAGAATTTGTGGTGATTTGATTAATTTAGGGGTCAGTTTGATACCCATAGGTGATTTTGTGGGATCGGCAATGGTTTTACCACCAGAAACGATTTGTTCTACTTCGCGGACGGAGAGATCTTCGTTTGCTATCCTTTCGCTAAGGTTTATCTGCTTTTTGGGGTCTTTTAGGGATAAAAGGGAGCGTGCATGGCCCATTGAGATTGTTCCACGTGAAACAAAATCCTGGACTTCTTCCGGCAGATCCAGCAAACGGAGTGTATTTGCTATGGTAGACCTGTCCTGGCCAACATTTTTTGCGATTTGTTCTTGTGTTAAACTGAAATGGGTTTTTAATTCTGAAAAAGCAGTGGCCTTTTCGATTGGGTTCAGGTCTTCTCTCTGTATGTTTTCTACCAATGCAAGCTCTATGGTCTTTAAACTGTCAGCATTTTTTACGATTGCACGTAATTCTTTTATTCCCAATTGCTTAGATGCTCTCCAGCGTCTTTCCCCTGCTATTATTTTATACCCTTTGCTTGTGGGACGAACTATTATTGGCTGTAAAACTCCGTGTTCTCGTATAGAATTTACCAACGATTCCATTTGGGGGCCTGAAAATTTCTTGCGTGGTTGCGCTTCATTTGGTTGGATATCTGCTATGTTGATTCGCAAGATCTTTTCGCTGGATTCGACGCCAATCGCCTCTCCCAGCAGAGATTCCAGGCCGCGTCCAAGTTTCTCTTTGTTTGCCATTTGATTATTTAGGAATTATAAGCTTTTCAAAGTTTTATTTGAAAATTAATTAGGTATTACGTAGCAGATTATGTTTTAATATTCAAGAAAAATATTCAAGAAGCGATAGGAAAAATCTAATATTTTATTATGAAAATTCTAATCCCGTTAATTATTAACAGTTTTAAGGAAATTATCAGGCAGCCGTTCTATTATGTTATTCTTATCTCAGGTTGTTTGATAATGCTGATGTCGTTAACCTTTACATTCTTTGCATTTGGGGAGGAGGCAAAGATGATACGAGATATGGGGGTTTCTACTTTAACTATTAGCGGCCTCCTGACAGGATGCCTCTCTTCCTCTGTCTTGATCGCAAATGAATTTGAGAGACAAACCGTGCTGGCCGTGCTATGTAAGCCAATAGCAAGGATACATTATATCTTGGGAAAATATCTGGGAATTATCCTGGCTACTACAGTGTTAATACTTTCCCAGGGTCTGGTTCTGGAAATTGCACTGATAATCAATAAATATAGTAAAATTTCAAGCGGTTTATCCGATGTTTCCGGCCTGATAGATTATGTTTGTTTGCTGGGAATTTATTTTTCCTTGCTACAGGTCTTAATCCTTACTGCGATATCTCTCATTTTGTCACTTTATCTCAACACAGCAGCAAATTTAACTATTTGTCTGCTTGTTTTTATTCTTTGTCATACTTTCAGTTACATCTTACCATTTTACAGCCATGGATATATCATTGTAAGTATTGTTACACCAATATGTTACGCATTGTTTCCAAACTTTCAAAATCTGAATTTGATGTCTATAAGCGGAACAGTTGCCGACCCGATATTATTCTGGCAGAAAGGCACCATGCCACAATATACAGTGTGTAACACTTTTTATACTGCTATATATTGTATAGCTATTGTATGGTTGGCGGTTGCTCTCTTTAAAAGAAGGGAAATTGCCTGATGTGAGTTTATTTTATGCAAGTCGGAATTGTTAATATTGAGTAATTGCGTTATTTATTTTCAGTAAACAATTAAGTTTAGGTATAGGAAGGTGAATTATAATGACAGTAGAAAAAATGGAATTTAAGACGGAAGTCAAACAGATCCTCGATTTAATGGTACACTCTCTCTATTCCCATAAAGAGATTTTTCTTAGAGAACTTATCTCCAATGCCTCTGATGCCATTGACAAGGCACAATATGAGTCTTTAACAAATAAAGAAATCCTGGAAGAGGAAAAGGATTGGAAGATTAAGATTACAGCAGACAAGGACGCCGGTGTACTGACAATCAGTGATAACGGAATCGGCTTGACTAAAGATGAAGCGATTGAGGAACTCGGAACGATTGCTCACTCAGGGACAAAGGAATTTATTGCGGCTTTGCAGAGCAAGGAGGTAAAAGACAATCCTGAACTGATTGGTCAATTTGGAGTCGGATTTTATTCAACATTTATGGTTGCAGACAAGGTTACTGTGGTTTCAAGAAAGGCAGGGGCGGGCGATAAAAAAGGCGTTAAGTGGGAGTCCGACACAGACGGTTCTTTCACCGTAGAAGATGTGGAAAAAGAGAAGAAAGGTACTGACATAGTCCTGCATCTCAAAGAAGAGGAAAAGAAATATCTCGATGAGTGGGAGATAAAGAGTACCATCAAGAAATATTCTGATTTTATTGAGCATCCTGTCGTAATGGATATTGAACGGGAGCAGGAAAGTAAACTGGATAAAACTCAGAAGGTTAAAGTAAAGGAAGAGGAGACTCTAAATTCAAGAAAGGCTATCTGGCTTAAGAACAAATCGGACATAACCGAGGCCGAGTATAATGAATTTTACAAACACGTTTCTCATGATTACACAGAGCCGGCAAAGGTGGTTCACTACAAGGCAGAAGGGGCTTCGGAGTTTACATCCCTTCTTTATATCCCTTCAATGAGGCCTGTCGATATTTATTATAAAGAGTACAAGATAGGGCCGACTCTTTACGTCAAAAGGGTAAAAATAATTGACCATTGCGAAGAGTTAATACCGCCATACCTGCGGTTTGTAAAGGGAGTGGTAGACTCTTCAGATTTACCATTAAATGTTTCGAGAGAGATACTTCAGAATAACAAACAGGTTGAAGTTATAAAAAACAGTATCACAAAAAAAGTGCTTGATACTTTACGTGATATGAAAGAGAAAGAGTTTGATAAATACGTCAGTTTTTATAACGAATTTGGCAGGGTTTTGAAGGAAGGCGTTCATATGGATTTTTCCAGAAGGGAAACTATCGGAGAACTCCTTATCTTTCCTTCCACAAAAACTGAAAAGGGTAAATACAGGACCATTCCGGAATACGTTAACAACATGAAGGAAGGCCAGGAAGATATATATTATATCACGGGTACATCACTGGATGAAACATTGCAATCACCATACCTTGAAGCATTTAAGGAAAAGGATTATGAAGTCCTGATTATGCTGGAAGATATTGATGATGTTATCATGAGCAGTTTTGAGTACAAGGGGAAGAAATTTAAATCTGCCATTAAGGGTGATGTTACTCTGGATAAATCTGAAAAAGAGGAGAAGGAGAAGGCTGGAAAGAAATACAGAAAACTCCTGGATCTTATACAGGACCGTCTTGACGATGTAAAAGAAGTCAGACTTTCGGGGAGACTGAAAGACTCTGCCTGCTGCCTTGTTGGTGATGAAGGAGAGATGGACTCACAGATGGAAAAGCTCTTAAAGTCAATGGGTCAGGACGTACCTGAAAGGAAGAGAATTCTCGAAATCAATCCATCACATCCGATCTTTGTTGCCATGAACGGAATATTTGAAGAAGACAGGAAGAGTAAAGTCCTGGAAAATTATACAGATCTCCTTTATGACCAGGCGCTCTTACTGGAAGGCTCAAAACCAAAAGACTCTGCTGCCTTTGCAAAAGCTATCTCGAAGCTTATGGTAGAAAACGTTCAGCATGTAAAGACCTGAGTGTTTCAGGCGTTATGTAAGATTCGGGCAAGATTAAGTATGTAGTGGATGGCGTTTGTAGATTTTTTTGTTCCGGATGCGGCAGTCAACCCTTTTTATAACGTTTAATAGTATTGTAGGCCTTATTGATTTCAACGGTAAGTTCCTTGGCCTTTTCCTGAAGTTCTTCACCCAGGTGTGAAACCTTGTCCGGGTGGGACTTGGCCATTCTCTCCTTGTAAGCACTTTGCACCTCTCTCCATGGGGCATCAGGACTGACATGCAACACTCTGTATGCCTCATTCAGGCCCATTTGGCCACCGGGTTCATTCTTTATATTTGATTGTGACCGGTCTCTTGAATAATAATTTCTCGAACGCTTTTGTCCTTTAAACTTTTGCCATATATAGTACAAAAACCCGGAAGCAATAAGGTCGTCAAAGATAAGTGGATGTAAATCCAGCGGGCTTACGATATATATGATTAAAATTATTATTAATATTAAATATGTAAATTTTGACATTGAATCTTTGCATTTACTATTTAATTTCTAAGTTGAAGTACTTTTGAATAAGGCCGTCTAAAAACTTGTAATAACCCGAACTCTGGGAGGACTTTTCATCGCAATACAATAAAGTATTATTGCCGGAATCCAGGATAATTGGTATTTCCAGGAAACCCAGTTGTTTTTTAAGTTTTTGCTTGACCCATTGTCGGGCATCATCGTCTATTGACGAAGAGATCAGGAGTGGAAAACTCGCAGTCACACAATGCATCTGTTTTGGGAACACATCATTATTTTTTATTGAGTAGCTCAGTGTGATCTTGGAGAACGCTTCAATGAACTCCTTTGTTACTCTATCTGCAACACCCATAATTACAAAAATGTTTACCTGTGTCGTCTTGAACCAGGAGATTTTAAACTGTTGACCTGAGGCCACAATAGAATCAAATTGATCAAATTTTTCCTCATTAAATTTGAAACCATCCTGTTTAAGCTTCTCGCAAATAGCTGAAATGCATCTGTTTTCAATCAAGCTCATTGTTTATTTCCTTTCGATAAAAGCATATCTTATTTTTCATTCAAATCAAGGGTTGTTTTTTGCAAGCTGGTTCTTCAAAAAAGCCCTCAAAGGCATTGAGTAATTCCTTCTTATTCATGTTTTTATGTTTGTTTGTAAGAAGTGAGGAAAGTTGTTTTTTCATATTTCTTAAAATAGACCTATTATTATAAATTAACCGTGCCACATCCTGAAGTTCCAGATATATTTCCAGTGGGTCCTCGCTCGGGCTGCTTATGGTACAGCGATTCTCCATCCATTGCCATTCGCATGCCAGATTCAGCTTCTTCTTAATAAACTTATTCAATATAGTTTGAAACCAGACACGATGATACTTCCTATCAAAAATTATATAAGCAGGCTTGCCCCAATGACCTTCGCATGACGACCATGTTGATATTCCAATAGAAGAAATAGCCTTCGCTAAACGGGCTATGAAAGGTTCTAAATCGTATACACGAACTTTGGGCAGATGTTCAATCTCCTTAAATTGATTAAACTTGCCATACCAATCCCTCTCCCAATTTAAACGAAACAGCTCAATGGGAATTTCATTCGTAAATACTTCGTTCAAATATTGAATATTATTAATATCAAATAGTTGAATGTTTATATCATCAAAGTATGCATGACGGTAGCTGACATCACCTTCTTTGTCATTCTCATTTATAGAATCCTGATGTGGTTTATTACAGATATCTTTATAGTTAATATTTTTCAGTATTTCCAGAAACTCACAATCATCTACATGTGATTCATCACTTAAACGTACTTTTTCGGAGCTACTGTCAACCTCCAACAAAAACCCTCGTGCTGAGAAGATTTCATAAAAACGGTCGTGGTGTTTACTTTTGCCGTTAGTTATCTTTTCAATGAATTTTTCTACAATTGATGCTTTCATTATTTTTATTTGATGGGGTGGGAGTACGGTGAAGACACTATAATATCCAGTAAAAACGCTCTAGGATTATATGAAATATACCCTTTAAGAGTAAATAATAAACTAAAAATAAATTATATTTTCCCTTGCTTTCATAAATAATGTTTGTTATAATTTCAGAGTATTGCGTATTAGTAAACTTTCAGTTGTATTGTAAATGACATATATATTATACATTTCATAATAGTAAGGCGACAGGGGTTATAACCTTGTGGCCTTTTTTTATTGTTTTACCTTTTTTTATTTGAGGGGGTGATTTTCAGTATGCCGACAGGAACGATCAAGTGGTTTAACGACAAGAAGGGCTTTGGCTTTATTTCTCAGGATGAAGGGGACGATGTCTTTGTGCATCATACCTCAATCCAAGGTGAGGGTTTCAAAACTCTTGCGGAAGGGGAAAAAGTAGAGTTTGAACTCGTTGAAGACCAAAAGGGCTTTAAGGCCTCAAATGTCGTCAAGTTATAAATATATTATAAAGTACGCTCATATTTTACTGTAAAAGCTGTCGAGAGAAGGTTGCATATAAAAAATATAGGGTAATTGTAAAATATTATTATAATGAAGACGTAAAAGCCTCCAATATCTATAAAATGATATCGGAGGCTTTTTTTATGTCCTGAATTGGAGGAGCGGGAGTTTATTGGTTCCGTAATGGGCTACATACAAGAAGACGTATTCCCGGATATAAATCCTTAAATCCCATCCCTCATAATGGTTTTGTTCAAATTCTGCAAGTACCCGCTCGGCATCCTCAATACCAAGTCCCTCCTCAACGGTAAAATAATAATCGAGAGCCAAATCCCATTCAGGGTTTTTGTTGTAAGTTACCCCAAACTTTTTGGCATTTTTCAGGACAGGGGAATATTTGCTAAGGTCGAAAGTTCCAAAACCGATGGAATGCACGTGTTCTTTATTGTTTTCTAAAAATCGTACAGTAGTCTTTGCGTCTTCAAATGTTTCACCCGGAAAACCGAAAAATCCCATCACATGGTTCCATACACCATGCCTAGAAGAAGTCTCCAGACTCCGCTGAATTACTTCTGTAGTAGTTGCCTTACCCATCAATTTGAGGACCCGTTCACTCCCGGATTCAAACCCCATATGCAGGAATTTACACCCGGACCTTTCGGCATCTGCCCACACCCTATCGTCCAGTAAACTCTCTTCAAAACGTAAGTGTGTTGACCAGGCGATCTGCAAATCAGCCTCAATTAACCTGCGGGTCAATTTTTTAAACAACGCAGCTGGATAAGATTCATCAGGGAAATGAAAATGGGCAACCTGATACTTATCCCTCAGATGTCGGATATCCTCAATAATCTGGCCAATATTTTTGGCCCTGTACCCGGCGGTATAACCTTCACCGTGATCACAAAACTCACACCTCCCCCAATAACACCCGCGGGTGGAAAGGTAAGGTAGAATCCTATCGGGCACGAAATATTTCTCAAGAGAGAGGCCGTCAAAATCAGGTGGAGGTAAAGTTGACATATCCTCCGCGGAAGTAATCGTAGATGTATGAATGCCGGTAGAATCTTTGAATATAAGATTGGGAATCGTGGAAAAATTCCGGTCAGTACCTATGGCATTTACTAACTGTAAAAATGCCGTTTCCCCCTCATACATTATGGCCGTATCAAAAAGTGAAAACATGTTGTGGGCTTGTGGTAATACGTCACGCAGCCGGGTCACCGTATTTCCGCCTATGGTAATGTGAATACCCGGAAACTGTTCTTTTATCATAGCGCAGAAGGTCATGGAGGAAAAGAGCTGCTGCTTCAGGACAATAGAGATTCCGATTACGTCAGGTTCTTCTGCCTCAATAGCAGGTTTGAGAATGTGATTGAATACATCCCGGTACACATTTACCCGGGAATCTTCGACAGCTTCAAGAATTTCTGAAGAGATAAACAGTTTATAATTTAAGTCGGTTTCCATAGGAGGCATGCAGATTTTTGCAGGGGCGTAAGCAAGGGATATGGTATCAGTCACTTCACGAAAAACATTCATGGCCCATTCCAGTTTATCTACATTATAAAATTCCTGTGACCGTACAATAGTCTTGGCAGACTCTGCTTTTTCGATAAGCCTGGTAATATCGAGATCGGTGTGTTTACGTGGAATCTTTTCAAGTATCAGGTTAAGTCCTTTCCCACTGAAGAACCAGTCATACATCTCCAGGTTCATATCCTTCTGGATAACACAATGTCCGGACCCCCTTAAAAAAGCGGTCAGAGTCGGCAGGCTCAAATAAGGTTCGGATGGATACCAGTCAGGAGGAAATATCAGCATTACCTTCTTTGGCTGCCCTGATTGTTGGGGGTAGGGGTATTCTTGTGGTTGAGCCTTTTTTCCCTTTGTGTAGTCAATCGCCATATTTGTGTTCAACTGTTACATTCTGACATTGGCTGTTTCTTTATGTGACATTATTAAGAATCAAACCGAACGTCGGAATAGCACAACAATCTGTAACTACAGTTTATATCGTATGTTACAAAGGTTTTTTGCTTAAACAAGATACATTGGAATTGCTTTTGCGCCTTACACTTACAAAGCTAATGGTAATCAACCTCTTCTGTGGTTATAAGTTTTATCATTATAAAAAAACTTGAAAGGGGTTTATTTTAATAATGGAATATACGACTGGATTGTTAGACATTGCGGCTATATGGGCTATTATTCTGTCTGGTATTGTTGGGGCATCGGGACGGTTTTTCAAGTGTAGCGGTTTAACAGGTTTTGCAATTGGGCTTTTTGTAGGCACATTTCTGATTTCGATGACTCCAATGGAAGTAATAAATACCTATACTGGTATCCATATTAATCCGGAAAAATCATTTGTAGTGCAACCACTAAGCGCCTTTGTTGGAAACATTTTTGAGACTATAATACCGGGATAATCCTATATTATGTACATGAATTCTGGTACACACCTTAAACGCAAACATTTTATTCATTCATGTATTCATACTCTTCATAGAGGGCTGCTTCTTCGTTACTTATTCTTTTGCTAAGGGAGGCGAAAAGTTTTTCAAAATCTTCCTGGAGTTTCTCACCTGAAAATTCCTCAGAGTATTTATCAAAAAATTCTTGTACAATTGTTGAGACATTCTCCATATCCATTTCAAATAGATCTAATGTGTTTTTTAGGTCTTTATTATTTTCTGCTTGTTTGCGAAGTATCGGATAAAGTTGATCATCCTCCATTTCGAGATGTGCAAGCAAACTCGTTTGTACAAATGTGAGTTTATCTTGTCCTTCCTTTGAAAGAATACCAAGTTTTCTGACTTCGTTGAGTGTGGCAATGATTCCTGAATGTTCTTTCTTAAGTTCTTCAATCAGTATACTCATTTCCCCCTCATTTCCTTCTTAATACTTATTAAGAACATAACTTACTGTTGAGCGCGGCTGCTCACGTACTGGCACAAGCGCAATGTTTCTCAAATAAAAGGATAACCACTAATCCATTTTAAAGCAAGAGTTGATTTATATTTTAAAAAGGTTCGATGGTACTGAGGAAGGTCAACCGATTATTGTCTGTCGGGTGGGTGATTATCAATTTCCTGGCGTGCAGATACAATCGGTCGGCCATTGCAAATGCGGCCTTATGGCCATAAAGCTCATCGCCGAGAATGGGGTGTCCCAGTGCCTGCATATGCACGCGTAGCTGGTGCGTGCGTCCCGTAACAGGGGTCAATTCAAGGCTGCAGCTCTTTTCATGCCGCTCAAGGATTCGCCAGAAAGTTTGAGCCGCTTTACCATGTTGGTGATCGATAATCTGCAGTGGACGCCGTTCCAGATCGCAGCGCAACGGCACATTCACCTCACCGGATTTTTCCTCCGGCTGGCCGTACACTTTTGCGATATAAGTCTTTTCGGTTTCACGATCCTGAAACTGGCGGCTTAGCTCACGGTGTGATTCCGGGTTTCGTGCAATAACCATGAGACCCGAAGTAGAAAAATCCAGGCGGTGAACGATAAGTGCTTCCGGGAAACGCTGCTGAACACGGTGAATCAGACAGTCCTGTTTCTCCGGTGTCTTGCCGGATACTGACAACATATTTGCCGGTTTATCAACAATGATGAACTGATCATCATTATAAATATACTCAACGTCACCCAATGGGGGAGGTAGCTGCTTATGTATTATATGAGACAAAGAAGGCATTGTTATTTTTAAGACGAAGTAATAGAAAACACCGATTTTAAACTGTCGGCTTAAAAATAACAAATAATATTTCAAGACCTGTCTTGATGAAAGTATGACGGGAATAATCCTGTAGAGTTTTATAAATTGGGAAAAAGTAAGCTCTTTTGTTATAAATAAGAGAAAGTTAATAATAGGACAGGGAATCAGATGCAAAATCAAAATGAACTGGTTCAGGCATTATTAAGAATGGATGGGAAATCATATCCTGCTTATAAGGCCATAAAGGGCAGTTATCAATATCAGGATTTTGAGCTTTCGATTGACCACGTTCAGGGCGACCCGTTTGCCATACCCAGTAAGGTAAGAGTCATAATCCCCATAAGCACAGCCCAATTCCCGGAAGACACATATCATAATGACTGCAGAAATGTTGCCTTGTGTGACTTCCTGGCAAGACGGTTCTATCATTCCATTAAAAAACACAATACACAAAGGGAAGGTTCGGGGAAGAGCGGGATTATCGAAATAGACCGTCCGGGACAGGAGGTGCTCAAAACCTCTTCTATGGTCATAAAAGACGGTTGCATCGAGGCTCGTTTCCTGGTTGGCCTCCCGGCTTTTGGTCGCAGGATTGCCGGCAGGATAGCCTCCAACATATTTTCAGAAGTTATTCCTCACGTTGTAAACGATTCATTATATTTCCGGGAACTTCCTGAAGATAAATTGTACCGTCATATTGAGACCGTTGAAGATGCTGAATTTATCAGGGGAAAATTATCTGAATCAGGTTGGATAGCATTCGTAGCGGACAGTGCCGTACTGCCCAGGGCCAGTGGAGTTGATCCCCGGCCTCTCAGTGCAGGAAAACTGGTACCTTTTGAAAGCTGTCAATCGATGAGAGTCAGTATAGAATTACCCAACCATGGAGAACTGACCGGAATGGGTATTCCAAAAGGTGTGACATTGATTGTGGGCGGTGGGTATCACGGAAAATCTACACTCTTAAATGCATTGGAGTTTGGGATCTATAACCATATCCCGGATGACGGCCGTGAGTTTGTAGTAACCAATGCCGATGCAGTCAAGATAAGGGCGGAGGACGGACGCAGTATTCAGAATCTGAATATAGACCCCTTTATCTCTAATCTACCGTTTGATCAGGCTACCACTACATTCTCCACTGCTAATGCCAGCGGGAGTACATCTCAGGCAGCCAATATCCTGGAGGCATTGGAGGTAGGGGCGCAGACTCTTTTGCTGGATGAGGATACTCTGGCAACAAATTTTATGATCAGTGATCCGCGGATGAAGGCCCTGATCGCCAAAGACAAGGAACCCATTACTCCATTTGTGGAACACGTGCGCAGTCTCCATGAAGAAAAGGGTATATCAACCGTAATCGTAATGGGAGGGAGTGGTGACTATTTCAGACTGGCAGATGTAGTTATCGGCATGATTGAATATGTTCCACATGATTTAACTGCCCAGGCTCATCAGATAGTAAAGGATAATCCTTCTTCTCAGGATTTTGATGTTGTGTCTCCTACAGACATTCAGCGTATTCCCACACCGAATATACTGAGTGCGTCAAAGGGGAAAAGGCCTATTGATATCAAGATAGATGAACTTCTCTACATGCGCTTTGGAGTACACAAGGTGCAGGTCGGTGCGGTGGAACAGCTCGTGCATACAAGTCAGCTGAGGGCAATAGGTTATGCCATCCATTATGCTGGTCGTTATATAGACGGGCAAAGAAGTATAATGGAAATATCCCGGCAGGTATTAGCCGATATCAGAGAAAAAGGGCTGGATTGTTTGAGTGATAGGGAGGCAAGGGGTGACTTTGCCGAATTCAGGAGTTACGAACTGGCTGCGACCCTGAACCGGTTTCGGGCATTAAAGGTAGAGCAGAGGGGATAAATTAGTCATTAGTCAAATAATTTAGGAATTTAAGTATTAAGGGATTTAGAGATTTTTAATTCTTCAATCCTTTTTTCAGCATATCCCCTCATACTCACACCACTTGCATTTCTGGTCGGCCAGCTTTTTAAACCCTCCATCCTTATGTGCCCTGAAGAAATCGTCCAGGGTTGAGTCTAATTCTTTGCAGGCTTTCTCAGTTGTATCAACGACTACCGGCTTATCCGGTACAAGGAAGTAGAGTATGGTTTCATCCACCTTCTTGTCATAAATCGTTTCCAGTGCCCGGGCGTAGAGCTGCATCTGCAGTTGATAGTACTGGACTTCCTCCGGTATGTCATCAATGGTAATATCATTTGCCTTGTAGTCAATAATCTTTAACAGGCCTTCATTGTTAAAATAGAAGAGATCTATCTGTCCCCTTATAAGATTGTGCCGGTAATTGAATATAAATGATGTCTCCCGTTTATGCTGTTTACCTGAAACTATTTCCTTGCCAATATCGCTATTGTAGAAAGAGTTTACCCAGTTTGCAACACGGTCTATACTATCCTGGTTTGTATCCAGCCTAAAGACGCTCAGCTCTTTTTTGATATATTCCTTGAGATTATCTTCAGGGAAATGGTAGTTCTTAAAGACCCGGTGTACGATATTTCCCAGCTCGTGTCCGGGCAGTTCATCGTCTTTCAGATTGCTTCCGTCTTCACCTTCGGTATAATCCGGCTCAATCCAGGATCTTTCATTTATACCCTGCAGGCCCAGAATAGAATTAAAATAGTATAACTGCGGGCAAAAGTGAAACTTGAGTATCTCTGTGACGGAGTATACATAGTGGCTGTTATCAACATCTACTGTGTGCGCGATTGTTGACAAAATGTTTTTGCCCGTATCGGCTATCTTTTCCGCCGGTGACGGTGTCTTAATTTGACTACATGCTGCTATCTCTTTTTTGTATTGAGTCAGCAGTTTAATTTTCTTGCCCTCCTTTGGAGGTTTGTTTTCATCTTTTATGCGCGTATGTCTTATCTCGACCGCTTGTGATGAATTCTGCCCTTGCTCAATGTCATCTAGTTTTATGACCTCCGGGTTATCTTTGGGGTTCTGGCTCAGGCCGAGAGTTGAAGAGATATAACCGTACCAATTACCACTGTCTTTATCTCCTTTGGTCCTGTTCTTGTTTATGCCCCCGGAAATTATCAAGTGTTCCTGTGCCCTCGTCATTGCTACAAAGAGCAGGCGTCTTGATTCCCGTAACTCCTTCTCTTTTGATTCATCATTAATCCGTTCATAGCTAAGGGGCCTTTCCTCTTCATTAGTCGATGGGTTCAGTATCTTAAAACTGAGTCCATGGTTCCTTGAATACACAAAATAATCGGAAGGCCTGATATTGTCCCTGTCAACGTCGGCAACAATAACAACCGGAAATTCCAGTCCTTTAGCGGAATGGGTCGTAATCAATTTAACAACGTCATCTTCCTCCGATTCTACCGGTGCTTCGGATTCCCTTATTTCCCTGAACTTATAACCTTCTACAATCTCAATAAAATCTCTCAATGTCAGCGGTTCGAACTCCTCCTGGTTTTTACACAATTCGACAATCTTCAGGAGGTTTGCATACCTTTTCTTCCCATTGGAGAAAAGGAGCATCTTTGATTGAAATTCCGTTTTCTTGAGGATGAAAGAGATCAGGTTCCATAATGAGGTTCTGGGTTTGATGCCTTGTACCTCATTCAGAAATTGTCTGAATTGAATAATCCTGTCCCGTGATTGCGGTTCGATTTCCTTTATGGAGTTGACTTCATCCAGTGCCTGATAGAGGAACCTGGTTTCATTGTCGTTATGGACATAGTCTGCCAGCCGGAAAAGGGCATCATCGTCGATTCCGACAAACGGAGACTTTAAGACGGCGGCAAGGTTTATTTCATCGTTTGGTGATTCGATGACCTTCAGGAGATTGATCAGGTCGGTGATCTCCGTAGTATTAAAGAATCCCCTTCCGCTGACGACATAGTAAGGGACATCGAGATGTGACAGACTGTGTTCATATAGTTTTATGTCTGTTGTACTCCGAAACAGGATGGCGATGTCTCTATAAGATATATTCCGCTCCTGTTCTCTTTTGTTTGTTATCCTGATCTCGCCTGTATCTACAATCTCCTTTATTCTTTTTGCTATCTCCATTGATTCCCGTTTCCTGGCCTGAGTCTTATCATTTCCCTCCGCTACGATTATCTCAATTGAGGGAACCGGTTTGTCTGAGAATTCCGCACCTGCCTTTAACTGCTGAGTAGTATCAGTAGTAGGAGCAGTCTCATCTTGACTCTCATCTACGTCGGCCCGGTCGATTAAGTTGTCTGACCACAATCTGTCAAATATATGGTTGACTAAGTCGAGTACCTGCGGACGGCTCCTGAAGTTTTCATTCAGGTTTATTAAAGATTCCCAATCGGAATCTTTCTGTATATCCTGGAATATTTCAACCTCTGCATCCCTGAAACCATAAATGGATTGCTTCTCATCACCCACAATGAACAGATTATCCTCGCTTCTTATAAGGTCTATTATGGTCTTTTGCAGTCTGCTTATATCCTGAAATTCATCAACCAGTATGTACCGGAATTTTTGTTGTATTTCCTTTGCTATCTGTTTTTTATTTTTCAGTAATTCTATCGTTTTGATCTCAAGGTCTGTAAAGTCGATGAGACTCTCAGTCCTTTTCCGTTCCGAGTAGGCAATATCGAAAGTTATGAGAAAATCTCTTAGCACCATCTTGATCCTTGTCGAATAATCCTCTGCAAGTAATCCAATAACTGTTTTGAGCTCTTCGCGCAGGGCACTTAATGGCGGCTTTACATCATTTGATACGGACAGGTTTATGACAGAATGAATACCTTTGGCTCTGTTTAATAATGCAAGCATGAGATCGTCTTTTTGGGAAGGCTTTTCTTTTCCACTGTATAGTTTGTTTATATCATCTTGCAGGTTTGAGGCGTTCCAACGTTCCAAAACGTAATCTACTTTTTCCCTGGATTTAGGAGTAAGGCTTGTGTCTGAACAGATAGCTGTGATTTCATTTATCAGTTTTTCGGCTTCGTTACAAGAACTAACAGCATCTTGAGACAGATCATTCTGGTTTACTGTTCGTGCGATAGGTACGCATGCGTTTCTGATCTTTTCATAGAGCATTATGAGGTTTTCCCTGAACGACTTTAACCTGCTCTTTTTGGAATCGGTTTGTTTCCAGAATATATCGTTCAGGAATGTATCCAGGCCTTTTTCCTCTGCCCATTTCTTGAGTGTGTCTGCCAACGTTTGCTCTTTGACCCTGCCGGCTTCGAGTTCGTCCATGACGCGGAATTGCGGGTCAATGTACGCCTCTATTGCGTTTTCCCTGAGTAACCGGGAACAGAAACTGTGGATGGTGGATAGATAAGCAAACTCTATCTCCTGACGTTCCTTTTGCATTCCTTTCTCTTCGAACAATCTTGCCGCCCTTCTCTTCATCTCGTTTGCCGCTTTCTCAGTGAAAGTGAGGGTGAGGATCTCATTGATTGAAACGTTGTGTTCGGTTACAAGATTAGCAAATCGTTCCACAAGTACACGTGTCTTCCCCGAACCGGGACCCGCGACAACACATAGATCCCTATCCGTGATTTCTACACCTTTTTGCTGAGAAATGGTTAGTTCATTTGTCATAGTCTTTTAAGTTGACAGTTGACAATAGGCAATCTTTTCGCTTCTTGCTTCTTTTTTTCGCCTTTAACCTTAGTGTCAATTCGTGAAATTAGTGTCTGCCTTTTGCCTTTAACCACAGTTTTTCTCTGCGGTCTCTGCGTTAAATATCCCAATTCTTCAATATTCATTCTTCAATCTACCTCAATCTCCATTTATCAATACGGCAGACGTTTGCGAAATCGCAATTTCCCTCACCGCAGAAATCAATATTTGCCGGAGCAAGTTCAATCCTTCCTTTACGGATTTCCCTTGAGAATTTCAGGATATGGTTCTCTGCATCTTTCAGCAGTTTGTTAAATTCTTTGTTATCGACGGAAAGTGATTTCTTGGCCGGTTTTATATTGAGCTTAAGATTGTCGATTAGTTCCTCATTATATATTCCGGTCTTTCTAGAGGTCTTCAGTGCATAGAATTCAGCGGCAATGGGGACAACCCCGAACAGATCCCTCAAGGCAAGTATGTAGATCGGCAGTTGCAGGTCCAATCCCTCTTCAAGTTCCGTTTTATTGAACTCTGTCTGTCCGAATTTGTAGTCAATGATTATGCCGACTTTCTCTCCATCAACTTCTGAGACGTCAACCCTGTCAATCTTGCCGGAGATTTCAATACAATCTTTTACCACATTAACTATTTTCAGGGTTTCAGTCTCTTCATCGCCGAATTTTGCTTCAAACATGGAGGGTTTGAATGTCGGCAGATTAGATTCCTTTTCCATGGATTCAAATGCCAGAAGCGTATTAAGCATCTCATTTCTGGCCTTCAATTCGTCGAAACCTGTAACCATTCCCCTGGTCTTCTGTTTGAAAACGTCATCAAATATCCCGGTTATATCTTTAGACTCTCCGGTATCTCTAAAATACTCCTCAAGTACTTTGTGAATGATGGTTCCCTGCATTAAGTGATCCATGGATTTAGGAATGGCCTGCCTGAGTTTGAGTGTTGATCTGCCAAAATATTTGTAAGGGCACTGGGCATAGTCCTTCAGCTTTGTGGGAGAAAATCTTGTACTTGTTTCACTGATCTTCTTTACTATCTTTTTATCAGAAAGTTTAAGCTTCAGGTTATTATAGGAATCTATCAGTGTCGTTAATGTGCAGAGTTCTTCCCTGAGTGAAGGCTTGTTTTCTGTACTGTTATTATATAGCCAGAGTGCGATTGCCTTTTCGTACTGCTCCCCTTTAGACACATAGGGAGTATTAAGGTGATAATAGACGAAGTTCTTTGAATCGGTCGAAGTGATGATCTCTTCCGGTTCGGGGATGACCTTTGAAAGGTTTCTCCGGATTGTAATTCCCTGGACTGTTTCTTCCGGGAATAACTTCTGTGTGTCAGACAGGAAAAAAGACGGCAGTGTCAAATTGCCGTTACTGTTTGCTGATGGATAGGATAAATAAAGCATCTCCTTTGCACGTGTAACGGCTATGTAGAACAGGTATCTCTCTTCGCCCATCTGTTCGCTTGCTTCTCTCAGGGTAATATTTCCCGTGGCATTCAGCTTTTTCCTGTAATAATCCTTCAGGAACAAATCTTCCCGTACCTGTCGGGGGAACTCTTTCTCGAGCAGGCCACCCACAAAGACGACGGGCATTTCCCACTGTCTCGCTTCCAGGACATTGATAACGTTAACAACCTCTTTCCGTCTGTCTGTCTCCCTGTACGATGATAAGTCTACCTGCGATTCAAGGATGTGGTTGAATTTCTCAAATGTAAGACTTCCCGTATCCTTAGAGATTTCGGAAAGATCACCAAGGGTGGTGTTATTAAGGATTGCCATGAATTCCTTCAGGGCGCCTGCATCTGATTTCATCAACCTTGAGATTTCCTGATTGGGATTTTCTTCAGTAAACGCAGGTTTGTAAAACAGGTTAGCGATGTCAATATAGCATTTGCAATAGTGGCCGAATGTATGCCTGCCTTCCAGGTTGCTGAAAATCTTCTTCAGTTCTTTCAGGAATTTGTTAACAGGTTTTAATTCGGTGGTGGAGGCGAGCTTCAGCCATCTATTGTAATCGTTAACAGTGCCTCTTTTCAGGTATTCCTGTTCCAGTCTGTTTGTAAGGGTCCCGTTTATGCCTGTGTTGGATTTTAGTACCTTCCAGACCGCTTCGTCCTGCCACTTATCTGTAAAGATTGTTGATGTATTTATTATGGCCTTGATCAGGGGATTGTCTTTTAAGGGTTTCCTGCCATAGATTCTTACCGGGATGCTGAACCTGGTGAATGTATCTTCCACGATATCCCGATACTTTTCGATATTTCTGAATATCACGGCAATCTGACTGAAACCGTATCCTTTTTTATAAGTCAGTTTTATTATCATGCGGGCAATTTGTTCTACCTCATCCTGCATGTTAGCAGCGGCTGTAATCCTCAATGACGTACCGGAGCTATCGGGTTCCGGTGGTATAACCGGCTCTTCTGATTGAGAGAATATATTTGCTTCAATATGCCCTAACCTCCGGCTGGTCGTTCTCCTGTTCTCATCAAGCCGTAATTCCTGTAGATTCAGTTCTGAGAGCCTGGAGTATGTTTTATGAGATACCACGAATGCGGGTGGTACAGGATCAGATATTTGATATGGCAGAGTAACGTAGACATTCGGTATAAGAGAGGCTAATTCCTTTATAAATTTCAGTTCGAGTTGTGTGTAATCGTGGAAACCGTCTATTAATAACAGCTCGATTTCAGAGAAGGTATCCTTGTTCAGATGTGACAGGGCCTGCGCCAGGAAATCTTCCCTGTCCATCAGGTTATTTTTGTTCAGAGCTTTTTGATAGCGCTCATAAAGCGTTACCAGTTCGTTACACTTCAGGTTAACGGGTGAATAGGGGTTGCCTGTTTGAATCTCTTTGAGTACGTCTTTAAAGGGAAGCGGGTCGAGTGAGTTCTCTTTAATCTCTCTTAACAAGTTCAGGAAGGCAGTTTTAAACCCTGCATAACCTGAGACCCCTGAGAAGTAACCTTTATCGGCGCTTTTAAAGATGTTTGACAGGATCAGGTCTTTTTCACCTTCATTGATCAGTTTCTTGGGGGGCGTGCTATCTACACTCTCCAGTATCTTATTTGCCAGTATGGAGAAGGTGACAAGCCCTGAGTCAAGATAACCCTTAAGCTTTGAGCCCTGAACTTGTTTCAGGGTCAGGCCTCTGAGATGTTCAACCTGGCTGTAGGTTGGCAGGATGAAGATTACGTTATCTTCCCTTTGTTCTTCTTCAACAAAACGGGAATATTTCTGAAGGACGAGGTGTGTCTTGCCGCTACCGGCTTTTCCTGAGACTAAAAACCTTTCTTGCATATAATTTTCTAATTTTAGACAAGATTAACAGGATAAACAAGGATTAATAGACACGAATTTCACGAATTTACACAAAGAACAATTGACTATTGATGAATGACTAATTTGGGCGCAGAGAAAAACTATGATATATATCAAATCCCAATGTCAAAGCTCAAATTTCAAATCAATGCTTAAAGATCAAATGAACTAATGAAGAGGCAAGATTGGGGGGAACATTTTGTTAAAGTGTTTTCAATATGGAGAATAGGCTGATTTTTTTATTAGCTATGCCTAACTTATTTCTAATGTTGGAACGATGCTTTTCTATAGTCGTGGGGGAAGTATTTAAAAGACTTGCTACCTCTTTGCTTGTAAGGCCATTTTTTATCATATTGCAGATCTCAATCTCCCTCGAAGTTAATCTGGCTCTTTTGTCGGCCAGCCTTGTGCCAAATGAAGACGTCAGCTCTTCCAGGTTTTTTTGGAGCAGTTGTGCATACTTACGTGACTCCCCGGTTAGTCTAAGCTTTTGTATAATGGGCAATAGCAGACATTCTGCATTGGCTATTACATTGTCTTCCATCTGTCTCTTTTCAATCTCGACCTGTCCAAGAACTTCTACAAGGGCTATATTTTTCTGCCCTAAAGACTCTTTTTGTTTCTGTTCGGCCTTATACCTAAGCAGGGTTATCTCGATCGCTTTACGTAAGCGTTCTCCCTGAAAAGGTTTGATAATATATCCGAATGGTTCTGTCTTTTTTGCCCTTTCAAATATTGCCTCATCTTCATGAGCAGTAAGGAATATTACAGGAATATCGAATCGGGAGTGTATTATCTCTGTAGTCTCTATTCCATCCATCCCTTCCTGCAATACGATATCCATCAATACCAGGTCCGGTACTTCATTTTCTATTTCCTGTATCGCCTGCTCTCCTGAAGGGCCAGCCGGAGGATAAAAAAACCGTACAAACGTTAAAAAAAATTTACGAGTTGCGAGTTACTTATGACTGATCACTAGTATTGTCACTAACATTATCACTGCCGGCCGTACCAAACAATTTACTATCACCGTAATACTTGAAGTCAATAATAAGCCAGTTTTGATGCTCACTTTCAAGTCTCTGTCCCTCCATGGGAACAAGGCTCCAGCGAGAGCTTCTCTTTACATCAAGCGGATCTTTAAATATACGCTTATTGCTGTCTCTATGGTAAGTGTCCATTTGGATTGCTCTTCCGTCAGTAAACCAGCTCCTTTTACTTTTGATTGTACTAAAAACAATGTTAAGTTCGTTGTTTGTCATAAACATACTAAAATAATTTCGAGTATGTCCCAAAGTGTCATGATGAGGACTGGAAAAAACTAAAATATCTTGAGAATCGTTAGCCTTTGAGAATGCACTTATAATTGGAGGTATGATATTCTGTAGTTCTTCATCCCAAAACACCTTTCTTTCGCTTTTGTCTGTA
>Ga0208521_1000535_pt1 | contig 22933 bp, 16 predicted proteins | sample ETNtaG_24_FD_185754 | JGI IMG/M metagenome (GOLD analysis project Ga0208521, IMG submission 185754) | Marine microbial and viral communities from oxygen minimum zone, Eastern Pacific Ocean - ETNP201306SV47 (SPAdes) (version 2) | ecosystem: Environmental > Aquatic > Marine > Oceanic ... | reverse complement strand
ACTTTACATAACTATGGAACCATAGATGCTTATGAAGATACTGTATTTGGAGGACAGGCCGACTCACAAATTTCAAAAAAAACTAAAATATATAACTATGATGGAGGTACGATTAATGCTACTAAAGCCGCCGCAATTAGATTTATGTACGCAGAGGATTTTGAACTCTATAATTATGAAGGAGCAACTATACAAACCCAAGAACATAGTTATGGCGTTGATTTATCTGGAAACGCCTCAGATCCTGCGACAGATGTTATCATAGATAATGCTGGTACTATTTCGTCAGCTAATGCCTTGGCTTTGGATTTAGAAAATGCGTCAACTATTTCCGTGACTAACTCTGGAACGATTTCAGCAGTTGAAAGTTATGGAGTATTTTGTATGGGATGTGTAAACCTAACACTTACAAATTCTGGAGAGATAAGTGCTAATACCATAGCTGTATCTGCAAGAAACGTTACTGGCACAAATACTATTACAAATTCTGGAACTCTCACTGCCACTAATAGCACTAAAACTGTAGATCTCAGAAATGCAACTGGTGTCACTTTAGAAAATTCAGGAACAATTTCAGCAACAAGTAATGCAATTTTTGCTGATAATGCTTTCAGTCCAACTATAACAAACTCTGGGACAATTACTTCTTCAGCAGCCAGTGGTATCTCTATAAATTTATCTCAAAACGATGGCACAAATCTTGGTACCGATGCAACTATTACCAATTCAGGAACAATTGAGGCATTAGGTACTGGCTCTGATGGAATAAGTATCGGCGATGGAACGGGGGTTTATAATGATGTGACGATTACAAATTCTGGAACTATAAAAGGTTTAGATAATTCTATAAGGATTGATGGAAGCGGAACAACAGGAACAAATATTATCACAAAAGGAGAAGCGGTCTATACCGGAGAAATTGATATGGAAGATGCTGTTGTCACAATGACCTTAGACTGCAGTATTTCTAACGATACGGATATTGAGATTCATAATAAAACTAACATGACTGTTACTAATAATTTATGTGGAAATGATACTTATGCAATTTTAGATGACTCCAAAGATGCCGATGCTGATAATTCTGCAACCAATGGATATTTAAGGATCCTTGGAGAAGATCTTGATACTCCGAATGAAAATGCAAAATATCGAGGTGAAAATGTTTTAACTAAGTTGCGTGGCTTATTTACGGCCGCAGATCACATTAACTGGAACGCACCAGAGGAGAAATTTTTCAAAATATTTCACAGCTATCAAAAAAGAGAAGGAATTTATGATGGAAGTATGTCAGGAGTTGTAGGTCAGTTGAATCCTTTTAATTGGGGCAATCTAAGAAGCAATGTTTTTGTTGGTTATACGAAACAATACGGGGATTTTTCTAATGGAGAATATTTAGGTGGAGACAATTTTGCCTTAGGTTTGAAAAATGTTTATGAAAATAATGGATTTACAGCATCCTTTACACCGATGTTTGGATTTAATGATTTAACCATTACGGATTATGAAACCGATAGCAAAACTTCAATCAGCAGCAATATCCTCAGTGAGTTTGCTGGCATCAACACAAAAATTGCAAAAGAAGTTGAATTAAGTAAAGAAGGCACTTTGGATTTAAGCATTCAAACAACCTATGGTGTACAGAAATTTCCAGATTATATCGCAAAATTTGTTGATGGTGACTTAAGCGTTGATGAATCAATCGAGCAGGTATTGGGCGTGGGGTTTGCGGTTAAATATTCGGACGATATAGGTAAAGGTTTTATTATTCAACCTTATGCAGGCGTAAATATAAATAATAATTTTAATGACAAAATTAAAATTACTGCAGATTCAGAAAATAACGACAAGTCTCCAGCACATTCTGAAACCAGCGGATATTACGCGGGCGTTTCTTTGACAAAAGAAGTTAAAGGAATGGATTTCGATCTGAATTTAATGTACGGCAATGAAGATGGACTCATTAACCAAATTGCTGCAGTTTCATTAACCAAATCTTTTGGCAAAGCTAAAGCGAAAACAGCAGCACTCGAGAAGAAACCCGATTTCCCAAAAGTTGATGAAAGTTTGACAACCCAAGATTATAGTAAAGACTTAAATGAACTTGAGTTTTTAAAAGATTTAAATAAAAAATTAAAGGCCGATAATGCAGTCCTAAAAGCTCAAAATGAGAAGCTAAAATTATTAGCTGAAAAAGTGCTTCAACAAGACAAAGCTAAAGAAAAATTAGTCATAGAGCTATTAAAAGAAAATGAAAAAATTAAACTAAATAACCAAATTTTTAAAAATAGAATTTTGGATAATGAAAATGAAGCACTACTTCGATCTATTGAAGAAGAGGCTAAAAAATCTGAATCGAATAAATTTGAGTTGCTTTATTTTTTAGCACTTTATATTGTTACTGTATTACTATTAACTTCACTGTTTACATCGTTTTATAAAAAAATTAGATACAGATCTTCAAGACAGACTGTTATAAGCTAAATCTTGGTTAAATTTAGGTTCTTCTTTTTGCGGTTTTTCGGGTTTTTTAAATATAAACATTTTTTATGATTGGAATTCTATTCCTTTTTTGATAATTTTTCCATTAATGGAGATTATAGTTTATTCGCCTAATTTCTATCTGCATCTTCAAGATGCTGTATTATTTGTGCAATATTGCATAGATGGGATTTTGCAGATTGCTTCACAAATAAAAATTTAAATTGTGTATTATTTAATTCTGTTTGCACTAGGGGCTATATGGGGAAGTTTTGCGAATGTCTGTATCTATCGCCTTCCCAAAAATCAAAGTGTAATAAAAGGACGTTCATTTTGTCCTCATTGTAAAAAAAAAATTCAGTGGTTTGACAATATTCCAGCATTGTCTTTTGTATTGTTAATGGGAAAATGTCGAAATTGTAAAAAATCGATTAACTTACAATATTTAATTGTTGAATTGTTGAGTATATTTAGCTTTGTAGCCATTTATCATTTTTTTGGTTTAACAGTTACATCTTTTTTATTATTGATATTAAGTATTTTTTTTATCATCATTTTTTTTATTGATCTAAAGCATTTTATTATTCCTAATGAACTAACATTTCCTTTAATGATTATTGGTTTTATTAAATCCTTTGATCCAAATTTGAATACAACTATTTTTCCAAACTATATTTATTCTTTGATCGGTGGTGTTTTTGGTTATTTAATTATTTGGTCGATTATTTATTTTTATAAAAAAGTTAGAAACAAAGAAGGAATGGGACTTGGAGATGCAAAGTTAATGGCCGCAATAGGGTTTTGGTTTGGTTGGACTAGTATTCCATTTATAATATTTATGTCTTCTGCTGTGGCGTTAATATTTGTTATTCCTTCTTTAATGAACAAATCAAGAAAGATGTCGTCAGAGATTCCCTTTGGACCTTACATTATTATTGGATGTATTCTTTATGTATTTTTCTCTAATGAAATCACAAACTTCTTATTCTGAAAGTTAAGCTTTTTAATAATTTTCTCTCCAAGAACCTCTGTAGGTATCTAATTCTCCGAAAGAAGCCAAAATACTAACTAGAGTCTCTGCATCTTCAGAAGGACCAGCTACATTGCCATACAGGGTATCGCCGAAAATAACTAGTTCGGACAATATTCCTCTTCTTATAAACATACATGCATCTCCCTCAACTTCTGGTGCTACATACTCAGGTATTTTGTCTGAATTATTAATTCCACACTCATCGTCTGCGGAACAAATGTATGCAGAACCTAAATTACATTTATCTAGACCTGGGAACGGTTTATAAACTGGAAAATATACATTGCCACGATATACTGTCGGAGGCGCACTAGCTTTTCTATTCATATATCCTGTATTAGTATTGTCTAAGTGATAAATCCAAGCAGAATCAGAAGGTGTAACAGGACAATCAGCAGCAGCACCTATTGTTGAAGTGTTAACACATGATCCTGATTCATCATCATCATCAGCGTTACCTGGAGATGAAACGGGAGCATAATTTGGATAGTCGAAATCTCTAACTCCAAACAAAATATTGTCCATACCTGCAGAGGCTGAATTTATATCTGCAAAATTTCCAGTTCCTCCAAAAAGCCAAAGTTGCCTTGTGTCATGACCAATTCCAGCATCCATCATATGATATAAGTATCTTCCATTTTCTACTGATGAATTCAAACTAAATAGTGTTGTTTGATCATAGATGTCAAAAGTAGAATCCTCTATGTTAGTTAAATTAATTTTTGTAATTTTTCCTTCAAGATCGCCTATATAAGCTAATGCGCCTGTCCAAGTAATTCCATGACCGATATCAGGTGTAATTACAACAGGTGATGAAGGTATTGCATTTGCAATATCACCATCTCCAAGTGATGTATCTTCAATTTTAATTTTTTTTATTATTTTTCCTGTATGGCCCGATGTCGATTCAGATCCAGGAATCGTGTCTATATCTTCTAAATCAATTAGATATACAGTTGATCCAATACCAGAAACTCCCATGCCTCCTGGTAGTATTAAGGTGTAAATATCATCATTGATGTCAAAATCTCCTGCACCATCATTCGGTAACCTAAATACTCTTGGTGTGGACCAGGTTTCTCCCAATTTACTATAATCATATTTAGACATAATTACCCCAGCTTTATCATCGTTGATTATCTTTATATTAATTCTTGAACTTTCTGCTGTGCTCGATTCACTTCTACTGGCTGTAAAAAATTTATCTTTAGTAAAATTGATGCACAAGCTAGTACTACAACTAGTATCTACTGTAAAATCAGTATTAGGGTTCAATTCCACGTCTCCAGTACCGAGTGATTGCGTTATTTTTAAATCTGCCGTTTCAAATATTCTACTAGTTCCTGGATTAAACGACCAAATTCTTCCTTTATAACAAGAGTTAGTTCCACTGGATATAAAACTACCACCCGAGTCCGTATTTGTTTGACATGTATAAATATCATCTATCGTACTTGGATCGTTATTTGCGGCAACTCTTTCATTCTCCCTAGCTGTTTCTGCTTCTAATGAATGACTTAACTGAAAACTTGTACCTAAATAATCAAAAGCAGATCTAACACCTTCATGATCAACAAACCAAACTCTATGATTTACTGTATCATTATAGACAGAGATTAAGTGTACTGGCCCCTTACCTGATTCAATTATGGGATGGGTGACATCTAATACAGAAAATCCTGCACCACCTCTTCCATAAGGAATTATCATAATTGTGTGCCATTTTTTACTAGCATCTAGAGTACCATCTGGGCCTCTACCTCTATAATACATGTCATGTATAACAGGAGAGCCATCAACTCCAAAAATAGCATTGCTTCCACCACCATCATGAGTGCCTACTTTTCCATTCAAATCTACATTCATAATTGTTGGTATTTTTGCAGCTATTAACGGAGGTACAAATGCCCACTCTTCTTCACCAGTATCCGAATTAATTGCATGCAGCATTCCATCATTAGCACCAGCATAAATAATTTTTTGACGTGTTTCGTGTTCCTTTGAAAAAGATTGATAATTGTTTATTGATCTCCAATAGGATTCTTGATTATTGTTTGTAAAATTAGTATTAGCCTTAGGCCGCCCTACTTCTACTAATTGTGAGTGATAAACGTCTCCTAACATATTCAATCTTTTTTCAGTTAACTCGCAATCTCCTTTGTAATCAAAGAAATCATATCCACGCATAAAGCTAATTAATCCTTTTATGTCATCTTCATTACCATCAGCTACAGCTGTACCACTCGTCGTGACATCTGCTGTGCTACACCTTGCATTAACAAGCGATCCATCACTGTTAGCTGAAACTTTGTGATAATCGAGAATAGAGTTTCCAGTTAGTTCAAAAAGATTTTGTATCCCCTCAGAATTAGCTACTGTAAAATTATTCCAATTTCCCAAGTAATTATATTCGGAATCAATTACACCTTCGGGCATAACGGTCCAGATTTTTCTTGACTGATTATAAATTTTTTCAGACGCGCTCCAATTTTCAGTGCTATGATAATCTACTGTACCGTCAGCTCTTATTTTTCTTTTTCTAATAGTTCCTTCCCACTCTCCATACTGTACATAATCAAACTGCGCTTGGAATAAACCTCCCCCTTCTTGAATAGTGGCTGTAATTGATGGAGCTGTAAAAGCTAACCTTTCAGCGATAATTTGTTGTATTTTACTTGTTAAAGCAGTTTTTAGGTCTTGCGGTGTCGCTGCCAAGATTGTTTTTTGACAATCTTTAGCCTCTCCAGTTGGATCATCGCACGAACCTGCTATAGCCATGTCATGAAAATTACTTAATCCCGATTCACTTATTCCATTTCCATAAGCAACAACCAAAGTTTTTACACCTTTTTCTATTCTCAGTTTTTCAATCAGCTCTTTTGTTACGTCATGATTTGTCCATGCGCCATCTCCTATTACAACTACATAATTTAATTGACAGCTAGAATGAGGATCGATGGGGCTGGCATTCGGATCAGTGAAATACTTGTAGGCTAATTGTGAAAAAGCTCTGCCATCAGTTCCCCATTCAGTAATAATTCCATCAAGGTCTTCAGCTATTTTACTATAACCTTCTCTAGAAACTCCTGTCATTAAACAAGAGTCTTTTGTACAAAGTACAGATTGGCCATCCGGATGCTCTCCATCCCATCCTTGATAATACGTGCAAACAACCTTCCCATTTCTGTGACATTGTTCTTCCCATTCACCCTCCATTAGAGTTGCGCTATTAGCACCACCTGGTGGATCAGTTATGGCAGTTCCTGAATTCCAATGTCCGAATCCAAAATGAGCCCCTGATGTTAAAGTGCTATCACCTACAATAGATTTGATGGCTTTTATTGCACCATCAAGACGTGTAACTTTGGGTCCACCCAATTCTTTTTGCCAAGTCAAATTAGCTAAGGATCTGTCAAATACTTCAATAGTAGGTATTTTATCACCTACATAAACTACGTTATTACCACCTGCAGATTTGTTTTTAACACCTGCATAAATTGAGATGGGATCTCTTAAGTATATTTTAGAATCAGAAGTTGTGTTTTCTTTGTCTGTCGAATCACCTTTTGCTTTTACTAATGTAAAATCATGGTCTCCTCCTACTACATCACTGCCGATTGTAAATTTTTTAACACCATCATCAGCAATATCAGCCACATAAATTTTTGTGTCATCATCTGGATCTAATGCAATAGACGAAGCCGACTCAAAACCTGATTTACCTAAACCTCTTTTATATACATTAGTATATACCTTATTATTGGTACCCTTTACCGCATCCGCGTCACCTGATCCGTCAGTTGTTGGGCAGTAAGTGTTTTCACTGGCACTTTTAGTCATTGCATATCTAAATATCCAACCCTTCCAAGCCATATAAAGGTAACTTCCATCACTGGTGACATCTATATCGGCAATCTTGCTTGCTATTGTAGAAAAATATTTTGATTCAAGCCCGGGACACATAGTGACATCTCCTGTAGTTATATTTTTTGAATACATTTTTCCTTGAGTGTAGTCTGCAGCTAGATTATCACGACCAATAACGAACATGTGTTCTTCGCTATCAATTTGTCTTATTGCTATGACATAAGGGGTAAACGTTAAATCGTCCCATTCGATTACATCAACGCATACACCATCAGATGTTAAAGAAACAATTTTAGGTGCCTTCCCACCCTTGTCAACGGGATCAAAAGCTTCATAATCAGGATGGTTGGTAGCGTGTCCACCTCTAGTGATTACATAAACGATATCATTTGTTGAGTCATAAGCCATCCTGTCGGCCCCGTCAGCACGGGAATCTTTACCAACACAAGTTCCCAAATTGGCAGTACTTAAGTTCTGAGAATTAACTGGATCAGCTCCCATAAAAACACCTACGTCTGCAAACCCCATATCTCTTGTGGCATCAGAGTAGTTCAGTTTTATTAATCCTCTGTTCCATTGAGAAACGATAAGATTACCATCATTGTCTTCTATTATATCTTCAGGTATATACATTGCAGCGCCGGTCAAAATATTAACACCCATACTATCAGAGCTATCCAAAAGAATTAGTATATTTGCAGGCACATCACCCTCACCTGATCCAGGCGGTATCGGTTTCGAAAAAACGTTTTGGCTGAAGATAATTGTTAATAATAAAATTTTTACGATGATTTTTTTAAAAAAATTAATATTTGTTATATCATTAAATTTCATAAGATTTGCTATTATTCGACGCGAAATTCAATTAATTTCTCTCGATATTCTTTGTTTGTTATAAATAATTTCTCTTCCATAAATGTATTTGAAGCGTCATACATTTTTTTATAGACTATCGTTTTCTCGCCGTCCTTCCAGACTTTAAAACCAGTCCAATTTGGATCGTTGTTTGGATCAACTTTTCCATATTCTTTTTCGACATAGTTATAGAGTAATTTTTTTTTAATTTCACCGTTGTTAATGTCTAACCTTGTGGAGATTCTAAAAGATGCAAGTTTATCTTCTATAAAAGTTATGTTAATTATAGAGTCACCTAAGTTTTCATCAGGACATGCGATTTCTGGTTCCACGAAGACCGAAACTACTGAAGTTTTCATTTCCACAATATTATCGCTTATTTCGTCAACCTTTGAAATATCATCGCCTAACTTAAGTCCTTTAAAATTGCATTTAGCATTTGCACTATTAGCTGTGTATAGAAAAATAATCGCCACTAGAATAAAAGTTAATTTAATAAATTTCATTTTATTGATTGATATATTTTTAAACATAATATTTAATTGCCCATAACCACGACCGTTTCAAGAGGAATTATCATATTTTCAGAAAATAGACCGCTATTGTATATGCCGCAGGAATAAATTTGATAGCCCCTTGCCATTGTAGCGATATCAGTTGCATCTTTTTTAACACTGGAACCAAGAATAGACGCTCCAGTAACGGGAGCACTTCCTACCATGTGAACAAAGTATTCAAAACTAAATTTTTTTAGATATTCTACTTCTTTATCAATATTTGTGTTTACATGTCCATCAGTTTCACCAGTTATAAATCGCTTAAAAATATTATCCGTTTTTAGTTCTGTGGATCTAACTACATTTTCGATTAAGTCTCCAAAATTTTGATCTTTTTTATGTACAGCAACTTTATACTTATATTCTGTGTCGTCTGTTGTTCTAATTATATCAGGAAAAGAGTTAAAACATGGAGATTGCTCAGGTGTTACAGTATTTTCTGGCGCTCCTCTTTCTTCTGTACTTCTGGTTGTTCCGGAATCATTCCAATCACCTAAATATTTATTAATTATAAATTTTTCGCCCTCCATTAATCCTGTTTCTGCTACATAAAATGTTTGTTGATATATATCACTCTTGTTGTTGCTACTATGATCTTGGGCACTAATAATAATTAGAGAACCTCCCATCAATGACATTACTAACAAGAGTACTAGAGCCAAAACTAGAGTAAATCCTTTTTCACTTTTCTTTTTTTTCATAAACTAGATGTTTCCTCCAATATTTCTTGTATGAACTGTGACTACAATTGAATCTCTAAAAAATTTGTCAAAAAATTCCATAGCTCTATTTGTAATTGCATTTCCAAGTCCCTGTACTAATCTTGGCTTAGAACCTTCTGGAATTTTGTTAAATAATTCATTTTTAGATTTAAATGTTAGTTTAATATCAACACTATTAATGAAATATAATTTACCGCTCGTTGAATTTATTGGCGTTGGTGGAGGATCGATTATTTTACCATCACGATCAGTTGCGACAAATTCCATATCCACAAGAAAGTCTCTTAGAAATTCATCTTCGTATTCAATCGTCCAACTCTGACTTTCTTGGTTCCATTTTTTTTTGGTTTTATAAAGAGCCATATGGGCACCTGGCTCTCTGCTAGGGCCTGCTTGATAAATAATTTTATATCGTAGAAATTTATCTCTGTCATTATCTTCTGTCGCAGTAATATCGTAGCCACCATAGACAATATCAATTCTATCACAACACATATTAGATGCTGATGACTTCAAAAATGTTAATTTACTTTCATTATTTGTTTTATCGGCTATCAACGCATCTCTTTCTGCTATCTCTTCATCACTTTCACCTCCTGTACTGAGCGCGCTAATATCGTCATCTAAGTCTGAAATTGTACTTTCCAAATCAGTAATAGTATCAAGAGCGATAATGCCCGAACCTCTTAGCTCTCGCATGGGTTCACTTTCGGTTATTATTAATGGAGCATGGCTGTCTTCTAGGGTAGCTTCAGTATCGCCAGCATAATGAGGAAGATCATCCCCAAAATATTTATATCCAGCTAGCCGAATTTCTCTCATCATCATCCCAACAACGTCTCGTCCTGATCTACTTATAGCTGCGCGATCGACTACTTTTGAATAAGAATTATTTACGATAGAATAGGTAGTATACATTGCAGCCATCATTAGAGTAGAAATAATCACTCCAATTAAAATTTCTATTAAAGTCAAACCAGAAATATTATTTATTTTATTTTTTTTCATATATTTTTTTTAACCTTAGCTGCCAGCTGCATCATCTTCTTCAGTTTCAGTCGTAGAATCTTCGTTTTTATTTATTTCGTAATTACTTTGAAAATAGAGATATTTTCTTTTTTTCCCATTGTTTATATTTATTTGTATTCGTCCTATATACATAACTTTGTCATCAATATTTTCATTATCAACTGTGCAACCACTTTTACACATATCAAAAATTCTAACTGTTTTAATACTATTAGTATCAGTTGAGGCAGCTCCACATTTTATAAGTTTTTGAGATTTAAAAACTTCAGCCCATTTTTTAATTTTGTTATCTGGAGCATTATCTGTCTGATCTTTATAAAATGTACTCAATTCTGATTTATTTTTTGGACGTTCAATGCATCCAGTATTCATTATTTTGTTTTCTGCTAGATGTTTGTTAAACTTAGAACCAGAGCTATGCAGCGTATTTTTATTTCCAATTATATCTTCAGCTATCATGCTCACAAGATAGTTTGCTTTAGTTCTTTCACTAGAAACATCGATGGATAGAACTGAATAATTTACCATTTGGAAAATTGCAACGAATCCAATACCTACGAGCGCTGTTGATACTAAAGCCTCTATAAGGGTTAGCCCTAATTCCTTTATGTTTTTCTTCTTATTATGAAAATTATTCATCTGACACACTATATTTTATTGTAAATTACTTTTACAATAGGTATGTTGGGCACCTTATTGGTGAATTTAATAGGCAATAACATATATAAATAAAGGGTTTTAGGGGGGTAAAAATATAATGCTTGAAAAGCTCGAAGAATTGGCAAAAAGTAATAAGAAAATTTCAGATTTTCACATAAGAGCTGGATCTCCTTTAGCTTACAGGCAAACTGGAGAAATTCACGCTATTAAAGAGGCTACAGTTAAGGAACAAGATCTAAAGGATTTGCTAACTACAAATTGCAATGAAAGAGAGATAAAAAAATTTCAACAAACTCATGAACTAGATTCAGCGGTAACGATAGGCGGGTTAAGATTTAGAGCAAATTTTTATAAAACTTTAAATGGATCTGCAGCAGTTCTTAGAAGAGTAGAAAGTAAAATTCCAGAAATGTCTCAATTCAGTTTACCACAAGTTCTTTATGATATTGTTAATATGCATAAAGGATTAGTATTGGTAACGGGTCCAACAGGTTCTGGAAAATCAACTACACTTGCTGCAATCATTAATGAAATTAATAAAACAAGAACGTCAAATATTATTACCGTTGAAGACCCGGTAGAATTTATTCATAAAGATGTTAAAAGCATTGTTTCACATCGCGAAGTAGGTAAACAAACAGAAACTTTTGCAAGCGCTTTAAAAGCTGCTCTTCGTGAAGATCCCGATGTTATTTTAGTTGGTGAGATGCGTGATCTTGAAACTGTTAGCTTAGCTTTAACAGCAGCTGAAACAGGGCATTTAGTTTTCGGCACACTGCATACTAGTGGTGCACCCAATACAATAAATAGAATTATTGATGTCTTTCCTGCTGAACAGCAAGATCAAATTCGTGCGCAAGTTTCAAGTTCATTAAAAATGGTTGTTACTCAAAGACTGTTAAAAACAAAAGATGGTTTAAGTCGTGTTGGGGCATTTGAAGTTATGAAATGTACTCCGCCAATTCAAAATTTAATACGAGAAGCAAAAATTCATCAGATTCCAAGTGTAATGCAAACTTCTGTGCGTGATGGCATGATCACAATGCAAAAATCTTTGGAAGCATTAGTTAAATCCGGAAAGATAGATGCTGGGGCCGGAAAAGAACATTAGAGGGTTTAATCTCCTTGAACTTTTAGTTGTTGTGGTACTAATTGGAATTTTATCTGCAGCAGCTTATCCCAACTTTCAATCTTGGCAAAAGGATCGCCAAGTAAGACAGGCAGTAATAAAAGTTACAAGCTTAATTTCTGATATAAATACTCAAGTTCAGAGAGGTGCATATACCTATGTTCAATTTGAAGTTGAACCAGAAGATGATTCTGTAACATTTAATACAAGGGGCTTAGGAGCTGCACAAGTTGGACGAAAGAAAATCGAAGATCCACTATGGGGAGTAGGTGCAAGCAATAGTGGAAAATGTGTGATCGATGAAAGTTATTGGATACCTACTGATGAACCCGCAGACATTCCTACTGATGAATCCGAAGACACTCCTACCGATGAAACTGTAGATGAGGAAACAGAAACAGAAACAGGAATAATTGCTTCTTATCAAAGCGATGATATCACAGTGGATATTACAACAATAGCAGCAGTCTGTTTTTCTAAAAATGATACTTATTACGGAGCTAACGGTTTAGAAAGTGGAAGATTTCATATTTGTCCTAGATCGGAATCAGGTAGCATATGCAATATATCAATTACAACTGGTCTCCCAGGCGATGAAGCTTCGGATGATGTTGAAAAAAATTTATTTCGTATTAGTTGGTCCAGATTTGGTGCAGTGACAATCGAAAAATATAATACAAACGATGAGAGCTGGTATACACAATAGGATACTAAAGGTTCAAACCCTCAACAAAGGAGTAAAAATTAACTAATTTCAACGAATTAGCTATTTTACTACTATTTTTCATGAAAACTCTTAAAAAACTGTAACCTTCTGTTATTTAGCGTATTTTTGTTGTAAATTAGTTTAAAACTTAATGAAATTTCTGAAAATTCCCGTGTTTTGTGCTCTTTTAGCCATTTATTGTATTTTTCTAATGTTTTTAAGATTTTTTAGGAGAGTAGTGACAAAAGTCCAATAAAATAAGGAAATTTATAAAAAATACTTATTTATGTAGTTATAATTTAAATAATATTTTTTAAAATTAAATCTCTAACACAATTTTGGATAACTCTAACACAAAAATATTGAAAATATGACATGTAATTCAAAATTAGTCAAAAAACGTTGATTTATATAACTTTTTTTATATTTTTGATATGAAGCTTAGTATTTTTATGACTCTAACACAACTTTAGGTAGCTCTAACACAAAAATATTGAAAATATGACATGTAATTCAAAATTAGTCAAAAAACGTTGATTTATATAACTTTTTTTATATTTTTGATATGAAGCTTAGTATTTTTATGACTCTAACACAACTTTAGGTAGCTCTAACACAAAAATATTGAAAATATGGATATATAATTCAAAATTAGTTAAAAACATTGATTTATGTTGATTTTTTAGCATAAATAGAAAATATCACATATTTTTTACAGTCTAACACAAATAGAAATTTTATTAATATCAATTTTGTGTTAGAGATACACCTATGATTCGAATTTTGTGTTAGAGATATTATTAATATATAGAAATGAACGAAGAAGATAAAGATAAAAAAACTAAAGAGGAAGAAATCAAGATTGATGAAACACAATCTGAAGGTGAAAAACAACCTTTAGATGAATCTAAAGCAATTAATGAAACAAAACCAACAATTTCGGAGCAAGAAAATCTAGAAACCAAGAAAAGTGAAGAAGAGAAGGGAGAACGTCAAGTAATTCATAAAAAAGGTGGCAGACTACATATATACGTAAGGCTAGATAAGTACAAAGGTGAGTTAAAATCAAAAAATTGGGTTGGTAGACTTTATATCGATGGAAAACAAAAAATTTCTTCATCAGGAACACCAAACCTTGAAGAAGCAATACCAATATTAGAAAAATGGTTTGATGATATTCATGCACAAAAAGAAAAAGAAAAACAAAATTTAGAACAACCTGTTACACCAGAACAACCAACGCCATCACCAGAACAACCAACGCCATCACCAGAACAACCAACGCCATCACCAGAACAAACAAGCTCTGTAAAGGAAGAAACTACAAAATCTACTGTAGTAAACCAAAATGTTGATTCAAAGCCAGAAAAAACAAAAACAACTTCAAGCATTGTTGAAAAATTAAAAAATATTAAATTTTCAAAACCAAATTTTAGCAAAATGGGACAGCCATCCGGTGTTGTAAAAGATATAAGAAAAAATAAATTTTTACAAAATGCAAAAAGATTTTTAACGGCAAGAGTTAGTAAAGCAAGTGTTTCTGGAGAAGAAATTGTGGGTGTAGAAATAACTCCAAAAGAAATAAGAATAGCGCAAGTTTCATCTAATAAATCAAACCAGTGGATTCTTGAAAAATTTTATATTCATCCTGTCGAATTACCACAAGATGCGCAAATATTAGATCACGCAGATAAGTTGGGAGGAGAATTATCAATTGCCCTTCAAAAAACCAAGATTACAACCTTTAATGCCGCTATTGCTATACCGGTAACAAGCGCAATAGTTCGTGTAGTAACAGCTCCATTGATGTCTGATGAAGAATTAGGAAAAGCCATTGATACTAATTCACTTTGGGAAAATTTGATTCAATTAACTGATAATTTGGATGATTATTCAGTATTTCATCAAGTAATTAACAGGAATCAAAAAGAGAATACAATGGAAATTTTGTTTGTTGCATCAAAGTTATCAGAAATAAATAATTATACTTCTATCATAAAAAAAAGCGGACTTAATCCCGTGATCATTGATGTTAAATGTTTTGCAGTAAAGTCAGCGGTTGATCAAATTAATCAAATTTCAAGAAGTTTAGATGATGTAAATTTAACAGCGGTATTAGAATTCGGTTTAGATGAAAATTATTTAATGATTTTATATAAAAATAATCCAATTATCACAGATATTTTTTTAAGAAGTCAGGATAGAAAAATTTTATTAGAATCAAAAGTTATAGATGAGAGAAAAGATGTAATTAGAAGATATACAACCCAAGTAAAACAAGCCGTTGCAGATTTTGAGACAAAGTACGAAAAAAGAATTAGGAACATAAAGATAATTTCTAATTTACCTAATATAAATGAACATTTGATTAATTTTAGAAAACTTTTACTTAACATCGGGGTTAATTTATTTGACCCGGTAAATGGTTTAAAAATTCCTAAGCAAATAGAGCCATTGGTGAATTTACCAAACAGATCTTATCTTTCAACAACAATTGGACTTGCATTTAGAAAACTAGATGTTTTTGGTTATTATAAATTTGTAACGGCCGTAAAAAATATCAACCTATTACCTAACAGACAAAGCATGATTAAACAGAAAAAGTTTAAAGCTTTTTCAAATTTTGCATTCAAAGGTATGGTCACAGCAGTTGCTGTTATCTATGTATTACTTTTTGGTTTATCTTTTTGGAATATTCATTCTTATAATAATAAATTAGTTAACTACGATAAAATTGTTGCTAATCATGCACTCAAGTCAAAACAAAAAGTTGCGGTAGCGAAAGAATTGGGAGCAATGACAAAAGCTTTAAAATTAAGTAAAACGATTAAGTCTAACAAAGATTTTAGCTATAGGATTCTTGCACAAGTTGCTTCAAGCGTTCCTAAACGAGTAAGATTTACAAGAGTAGATTTTAATGGATCTAATCAGATACAACTTATGGGGTTTGCAGCAAGTGATCAAGATATATTAAAATTAATAGCCAACTTAAGCAAACAAAAATTGATTCGACAAGCTTCATTATCTTCAATGAAATTGCCAAAGGGAAAAGCCGGTCAACAATCACAAAAAGGTTTTAGAATTATTTGTAAACTAGGAAGTAAAGTTTAATGGATTTGGATTTAAAAAATTTAAAAATTGACGATATTAAAGCAAAGATTTTGTCAATGGCTGACAAAAAGACTCTTATAAAATTTGGAATTGGAATTGGATCAATTGTCTTTTTCTTAATCATTTACTACTCAATCTTAAATCCAATTGTTCAGGCTAAAAAAGTTCAATTAAAGGAAATGCTGAACAAAAAAGATGAAATCGTCAAGTTTGAAAAAGAAATAAAAACAAATAAAGCTAAGATAAAAAAAATTAAACCTGATTATTTAAAGCATTCAACATTATTCCACTCCAAAGAGGAAGTAGAGGGGCTTTATCAGAGTCTTAGTCAACATGCTGGAATTAATGGGCTAGTTATTTCAAAAATAGAAAAAAAAGATCCGATAGCTGTAACGGGATCATCAGGCAAGAAAAAGAAGAAAAAGAAGAAAAGTAAAAAAAATATTGTTTATTACAAAATACCTGTGAATTTTGAAATCAAGGGTAGTTTTTTGGGTTATATTAAATTTAAAAGGGCTGTTTCTTTATCAAGAAAAATGCTGAACTTTGACAGAGAGACTGTTCAACTGGTAAAAGGAGATATAACCGGTGCGATAGTTGCGAAAGGAGTATTAACCATTGTGGGCTTAACCAATGAATTTCATTAGAATTATAATTTTAAGTCTAATATTAATTTTTGGCCATCTACAAATTGTCTTTGCGGATGATGATGACGCAAAAAATATAGTTGATAAGGCAAAGGAAATTAATCAAGAACTTGAAAATAAGCAAAGCGCAACTGAGGCAAATATTAGTTCTGAAATTGGTCAGGAAGAGGAATTACCATTAAACGATCCCTTTGCAGGAGGAGCTTCTACTTCATCTGATAGTGGTGGGCTTATTTTATCAAGCAGTGATGATGATGATGAAAAGTTGAGTTTACAACATTTTAAACTTGTTGGAATTATTTCTGGAAGCTATCAAAGTTATATTACTTTGGTTAATTCGTCAGGAGATTCTTTAACACTCGAATTAAATGAATCATTAAATGAAGATCTCCGATTAGTTGATATGAAGCTTAATGAGGCAATTTTTAGAAAAGCCGATGATACGTACGTGTCAATTAATTTTAAAAATCAAATAAAGGAGATAGATGAATATTAAATATATAAAAAACTTTATCTTGTTTTTAATTCTGATTTTTGTTTTGAGCGGATGTGCAGGTAATAAAAAAGATAAATCATTTAAACACGACACGCCTTTAATCAAAGAAGACATTCAAAAAATGGGAAGAGAAGAAGTTGAAAAAACAGTTGAAATGGGACCACAACCATCTCTTGGTGAAGCTGAAAAATTAACTAAAAGGAAAAAAATATCATCACAGAAAGTAAGAAACTATTTACTTATACCTGACGAATATGAAACTTTGAAACAACCGGTAACCTTTAAATTACAAAATTTAGATTATAAAGAAGCAATGCAACTAATGGGTAAAATCGGAGAAATTAATATTTTAGTTGGTGAAGAGGTTGCAGGTGCTATTTCAGCAGAATTAATAGACGTTCCTTGGGATAAAGCATTTCAAGCTCTGTTGGATATGAAGAATTATGCCGCAGATATAGATGTGGCTAGCAATCTTATCCGAATTCATGCACCAACAACTTTAACAGCTCAAGAAAATTACAAATCAACAAGAGCTGCCGCGGTTAGAAAGAAAGTAGAACTTGAAGATTCAGTGGAGCCAATATATTCAGAAATTTTTAGACTTTATTATATAAGCCCTACTCAGGCAAAAGCCACTATAACAGAATTATTTACTTCAACTGGACAGAATTCTTATTCCCCAATCCAAGTTACTGAAGAACATACAACAAGATCTATTATTGTTAGAGGAAAAGAAAAAGATTTAGATGTGGTTGATAAAGTAATCAAAGAGATTGACGTAAGAACTCAACAGGTTTTAATAGAAGCATTTATCGTTGAAGCAAATTCAGATTTTGAAAGGGCTTTAGGAACTAGATTGGGAGGATATTATTCTAGAAAAGGAAACCAGGTGGGAGGCATTCAAGGAACGAGCACAGGTTCTGCGGGAATGAGTTCAAGTGCTGCAGCATTAGGATCGGCAACAGATACAATTTCTGACTTTACTGCTGCTGGAAAAACAAGTGGTATAGGCATTTTGCGAAGAACTGGATCTGCAGTATTAAAAACTGAAATTACAGCTCTTGAGAAATTGGGTATGGGGAAAACTATATCAAATCCAAAAATTTTTACTATAAATAATCAAGCCGCAACAATTACCCAAGGAGAAGAAATACCTTATTCATCTACTTCATCCTCTGGAACAGATACTTCTTTTAAAGAAGCTGCGCTAAAAATGACGGTTACACCAAATATTATTGGTGACGGAAATGTACTTTTAGACATTAAAGTAAATAATGATACCCCTAATAGGTCGAATGCGGGTGATCCAGCTATAAACAAGATGGAAATAAAAACGAAGTTATTAGTAGCAGATGGAGATATTGTTGTTATAGGCGGAATTAAAAAAAATACTTTAACAAACAGCAAACAACAAACTCCGGGCATTGGAAATATCCCTGTTCTAGGAAATTTATTTAAGGGTAAAGTGAAAACTGATAACATGGACGAGTTATTGGTATTTATTGCACCTAGGGTTTTATAATGTTGAAAATAAGTAGAGAGAGCGAAATTGGTCTTATCAATATTTTGATTGATCATGATATTATTTCTGGCAAGGATTTGCCAAAAATTAAAAAGTTAAGCTCAGAAGGAAATAAATCTCAAATCGATGCTGTCTTCGAATTAAAACTCACTGATGAAAATAAAATACTAGACGTACTCGTTAAAGAGCAAAATCTTGAAATTGTAGATCTTTCTAAAATAGAAGTTAATGATGACATAAAATCAGTACTACCATCGAATTATATAAAAATGAATTTTATTGCACCATTTAAAGTTGAAAAAAAAATTTTGCATATTGCAATACCCGATAGTTCGAAATTAGGTTTAATGCGAAATTTAAAAGCAATTACAAAAAAAAATATTGAACTTCATGCAGCCACTGTATCTCAAATTTCTAGCTTTATAGAAAAATTACTTAGTGAAAGCGGAGATATAACCACCGCATCAATTAGAAAAGAAAATAAAGAAAAGACAAAAACATTTGATTCAGATTTAGGTGAAGCAGGAGAGGTGCTTGACAAAAAACCCGAAGAAGATATTGAGGCAATTGAAAATGAGTCAGAAGTTATTAAATTTAGTACAGCGGTTGTAGCAGAAGCAATTAAAATGGGAGCAAGTGATATACATATCGAACCTTATCGATTTTCATCAAGAGTTAGGTATAGAATGGACGGTATGTTGTCAGAACAAGCACAATATAAAAAATTTCTTCATGATAATTATGGCGCCGTAGTTACTCGATTTAAAATAATGGGAAAGCTTGATATTGCTGAAAGAAGATTACCTCAAGATGGTGCAATTAATTTTAAAATGGAGAATAAAGTAATTGATTTACGTTTATCAGTATTACCGACAGCAAATAATGAGAGAATTGTAATGCGTATCCTTAATAAAGAAGCAGGAGATATAAGTCTTGAACAATTAAATTTTGAAGAAAATGATTTAAAAATTTTAAGAAAAAATATTCATGGAACCCAAGGTCTTATATTGGTGACAGGTCCTACAGGTTCTGGAAAAACAACGACTCTATATAGTATTTTAAAAGAAGTAAGCAAACCCCATTTAAATATTTTAACCGCAGAAGATCCCGTTGAATATGAATTAGACGGAGTAGCTCAAGTACAAATCAAAGAAGATATTGGTTTAACTTTCGCTGTAGCTTTGAGATCTTTTTTACGTCAAGATCCAGAAATTATTCTTGTCGGAGAAATGCGAGATAAAGAAACAGTAGACATTGGATTAAAAGCCGCTCTAACTGGACACTTAGTTTTTAGTACACTTCACACCAACGATGCTCCCAGCACAATTACAAGATTACAAAATATGGGAACACCAGATTATTTGATAAGCGCTGCATGCTCACTTGTGTTAGCACAAAGACTTGCGCGAAAAACTTGCAAAGATTGTAGAGTTCAAGATGAACTTGTAAATCCAAAAGTATTAACACAAGCTGGTTTTACTCCAGAGCAAGCTTCAAGAGCTAAAGTTATAAAAGGAAAAGGTTGTCCAAAATGTAAAAATAGTGGTTATAAAGGTCGAGTGGGAATTTATGAAATATTAAATATTACAAAACCTATCAAAGAAGCAATATTAAGAAAAGCAACTACTCCTGAACTTAAAGAAATCGCAATTAAGGAAGGTTTTCAAACTATGCAAGACATGGGAAAAAGAATGATATTGTCTGGAGATCTAAGTCTTAGAGAATATGAAAGAATTCTTAGTTAGCTTATAATTGGACAATGGAAGTTTATACATACAAAGGCATTTCCTCTGGTAAATATGTTGAGGGAGAAGTTGAAGCTCTTAATCAAGATGAAGCTTCACATAAACTTAAAGAACAAAAAATTATCATTACCAATTTAGCTAAATCCAAGAAAAAAAAAGGAAAAACAACAGATAAAAAAAAGGGTGGTCAATTTTCTTTTTTTAAAAAGAAGATTAAAGCAGAAGATGTTTTAATTTTTTCTAAACAACTTGCAACAATGATTAAAGCAGGCTTACCAATTTTAAATGTCATAGAAATGTTACGGGATCAACTAGAAAATCCCAGTTTAAAAGAAATTATAGAGGACATAAGAAAAAGTCTTGAGGGAGGAGTTTCCTTATCCAAATGTTTTGAAAAATATCCTCAAATTTTTGATAACGTTTATGTGAATTTAATAAAGGCGGGAGAAGCTAGCGGTAAGTTAGATGTTTTTTTACTAAAAATTGTTGAATCATTAGAAAAAAAGGAGAAAATCAAGAAAAAAATTAAGGGTGCTTTAATGTATCCAACTATTATGTTTACCGTTGCGATTACCGTGATGGTTTTTATGTTAATCAAAGTTGTTCCCGTTTTTGCCAAAATGTATGAGGGCATGGGAATTCCGTTACCTGCTCCTACAGCCGCTATTATGGCTGCAAGTAATTTTATGCGCGGCGCAGGTGGTTTGACATTGTTTATCCTTCTAACAGGTTCTTTTGTAATATTTAAATATTTAATAAAAACAAACGCAAATATAAGACTCAAATGGCATGGACAGGTATTAAAAATGCCAGTGTTTGGTGATATGATTTTAAAATCTTTACTCGCAAGAATTTCGTTAATTATGGGAAATCTTAGTGCAGCGGGCGTTAATTTATTAGAAAGTCTTGAAATTGCAAAGTCCGTTAGCAATAATGACGTTGTGAGCAACGCCATAGAAAATGTAAAAAAAGGTGTTTTTTCTGGAGACACTTTAACAAAACTATTTTTAAAAGAACCTTTATTTCCACCAACATTCAGTCAATTAATTTCTGTGGGTGAGCAGACAGGAAATTTAGATGAAATGTTTTCATCTGTTGCTAATTATTATGAAGAAGAATTTGATACGTCAGTAAATAATATGTCAACTTTGATAGAACCAATTATGATTGTTTTTATGGGAGTGATGATCGGGGGGTTAATGATTGCTATGTATTCTCCAATTTTCAATGTTGGAGCACTAATCGGCTAGATTTTTTTTGTCAGCACAAGGTGGTTTACCCATCCTTTTTTATCTTTTCTAAATATTACTTCATCCATTATTTTTTTAATAAAGAAAGTTCCCAAGCCTCCCGGTTTAATATCATCAAGTTTTCGGTGATGAATATTTTCTGGCACCGCTGGAAGTCCTGTATCAAAAAAACCTATTTCAATTTCGTTGTCTCTAAATAAAATTTTAATTTTCATTTTGTCAGTAGTTGCTTGACCCTTATAGGCATGTTTAACAATATTTTGTGATGCTTCGGTAATGGCCAGAACTAAATCATCTTTTAGTTCTTGAGGTATGTTTCGTTTAGCAAACGCATCTTTTGAAAACGTTCTTATCTCTTTAAGACTTGCACTACTTACAATAAAATCTTTAGATTCAGAAATTAGCATTAACCAAGATTTAATATTTGTTCAAGCTTAGCCATCATAATGACTTTCAAAACAGGTTTGCTAATATCTTTTAAGATTACTTTAGTTTTTTTTTCTCCTGCTTTTTGGTGACTTTCAATAAGAACGGAAATTCCTGACGAATCCATGTAGGACACATCTTTTAAATTAATATGAACTTCTTTTCCCGCTTCAATCAATGGGCTGATAACTGTTTTCGCTTTATCAGCAACGTCCATATCAATTTCTCCATTAAGAAAAACAGTACTTATATTTCCTTCTTCTTTAATTTCGTACGACATTTTTGTTTACAATAATATTTATAATTTAACCTTAAAACCACCCATTTTAGGCATAGTAGCCAAATTTCATCAAAAAAAGTACCGTTTTCTCGAAGTTTATTAAATAAACACTGTTTACACGTGACTTTATTATAATTAGATTTACTCACTTATTAAATTAACACAAGAGCGGAGGAAACAGATGAAAAATAAAGTTAACAAAGGTTTTACTTTAATTGAATTGTTAGTTGTTGTGGCAATCATAGGAATTTTAGCAGCTGTAGGTGTTGTAGCCTATAATGGATACACAAAGAGTGCTAAGAAATCAGCTTCAGCATCAAATCATGCTAGCGTTGTTAAATATGTAGCAGCGGAGTTAGCAAAATGCGGTATAGAATCAACTGCTTTTGATGGTTGGGACTGTTCAAATAAATCGGG
>Ga0208521_1000514_pt1 | contig 23649 bp, 10 predicted proteins | sample ETNtaG_24_FD_185754 | JGI IMG/M metagenome (GOLD analysis project Ga0208521, IMG submission 185754) | Marine microbial and viral communities from oxygen minimum zone, Eastern Pacific Ocean - ETNP201306SV47 (SPAdes) (version 2) | ecosystem: Environmental > Aquatic > Marine > Oceanic ... | reverse complement strand
CACCAGGGTCGGCCATTCAAGACCGACCTCTTCTGCCAGGGCCTTGAACCGCTTGTTGTGATACCGGTTCTGCCTGGAGCAGTCCTTGATCTTCCGTGCATGGGCCAGCCCGTGGGCTGCCTCATGGAGGAGGGTCTGGAGGACCTGCTCCGCACCTCCGGCAAAGCATTCACCGGAGATCATCACTTCGGGTGCCTGGGTGTCATCCACTGCCCACTCAGAGTAGGAGTAATGACCCAGGACCGTTCCTCTGCGGACCCGGCCCGTCGACTTGACGACCAGGAACACATCGGGAACGTCCGGGTGGTTGGCCTGGATGGCCCGCCAGGTGTCATTGAGCACCTTGGTGGTGACATCAGAGACCTGGACGTTGGTGTGTTTGTTGTGCATGGTTCCTCCTCGTTGGTTGACACGGGTGTGTCAATCGTCCCTGCCCTGGTCGTGATCCAGGGTGCCCGGCTGGCCGGGTCAGGGGTGTGGATGTGGGTCAGGCAGAAACCAGCCCAAACACCGGTAGTGCCCCAACCAACTCCTTTGCGTACCGGATGATGTCTGGCTGGTTGACCAGCACCCAGGCGGTGGTCGCTGCAACGCACTCGTTCATACTCATTGCTTCCTCCTCGTTTCTTGAGCCCCAGCGGGGACTCTCATCAGGCTGTTCATTCAGCGACGAGGAGGAGGAATCCTCCGCTCCGACCAACAACCAGCGTCGATTCCTGCTCCATCGTCCCAGGCCATCTCCTCCTCCTGGGACCGGTGGCAGGGCCCCGTAAGGGGGCGCTGGCCTCGTAGTCCATGCGGTCTTCCCAGCCACCTGAGTGGCACCTCCCTGGGTGGGATCGCAGGGCCTCCGTAGGACCGTGGTCCTTGGGTAGGAGTGGCACCCTCTTCCGGGTGGGTCTCCCCCTGCGCTGAGCCCCGGCAGTGGTCGGGACCCCGGTCTGGTCTCTCGCCCTGACCTGGGTGGAGTGGCTGGCTCCTGCCTCCCGGGGGCCGTATGTGCCCGGAACGGGTTCCATGGTAGCGCCCCCGGAGGCCTGTCACTGACATATCCAACCAGTTAGAGGGCCTGGACACCCCAAAACACCCCCCCACCAGCCCAAACACCACCAAAAAGAAATCTCCACAACACCCCCGATTGACACCCAAAATGTCAGTGAGCATGCAAACATGCAGGTCAGAGGGGGTGCGACAGCGAAAACATGCCCTGACCAGCAACAACGAGCCACCCACCAGTGCCAGGCGGCACACCCAACCCCCCACCAGGCCTGTCCAGCACCCCACCAGGCGCACCCAGGACCCGGCACCAGGCCACACCCAGGGTGACACGACCATGGTGCATGACACCGGGCCCGCCGATTCCCCTCCAGGACCAGGGCCGGGCCTGGCGGCGCTGAGACCAGGCCTCTGGTCCCCTGGTTGACACGACCTGGTCAACGGTGGTCTGGCCAGGACAACGAGATCAACCAAACAGGCCCCTGACCTGCGGAAACGGGCCCTGGATCAGACCCGGGTCCATAAATCCTGGCCTGCCAGACCAGGGAGGGGGTACCTATCTATTTGAGTGACAATCAGACACCCACCTGTCACTAATACATATCGGATTCCTGTCTGTTTAGTACCAGGGGAGCCGGTCCATGTGTATAATCTCCTGGTACAGGAGCCCGGCACCAAGAGCGGCGACTCCTGCGGAGCCGCTCCAGGTCCAGGAGCGACCCAAATGGGAAAAAGGCCGGACCCCGGCAAAGCGGTCTGCTCGTAAGAGGATGAGACTCCGCTAGTGTGCGGGTGTGAGCAACTATTCCAAGTGGTCTAAGCACCGCCGCTTTGAGGCGGCCGTCAAGCGTGTCATTGACGAGGGGTGGACCCAGACGGAGGCTTCCAAGGAGTACGGGGTTTCCCGGCAGCACCTGAACAAGAAGGTGAAGATCGCCCGGGAGGAGCGGGACGCCCAGGTGGATGCTGCTAAGGCCCGTATCAACATTTCACCGTTGGGCCTGAACGAGAAGCGCCGGGTCGGGACCTTTGAGGAGTTCGACCAGCGGTACTTCGGGCATTGGATTTGCCCCGACTGCGACGAGCACCATGAGATGCCGGACTTTCATCGGGACATGGCGGAGGCCTGCCACAGCGACGCCCACCGGGTGCTGATCAACCTTCCCCCGTATCACTCCAAGTCCACGAACGTCACGGTGAAGGACACCATCTATTCGCTGGTGAAGAACCCGAACCTTCGGACACTGATCGTGTCGAAGTCTTTGCCGTTCGCCCGGACGTTCCTGCATTCGATCAACGAACTGTTATGCAACCCGGACCTGTACGAGGGGGCCGGGGGCAACCTGATTGAAGACTGGGGGCCGTTCAAGCCGGAGGGGTCGCAGTCGGCGTGGAACCAGGAAGCGATCTATGTCGCTGGCCGCCAAACCGCTGAGAAGGACCCGACCGTTCAGGTGTTGGGTGTTGGCGCTCAGATTTATGGCCGTCGTGCCGACGTTATCAAGTTTGACGATGTGGCCACCTTGGACAACCAACGCAACCCCGACCGGGTGGCGGGCATGCTGGAGTGGATCGACAAGGAGGCCTTGTCCCGAATCGGGAAGAAGGGCAAGGCGATCTGGGTCGGAACGAGGGTGTCGCCCGGCGACATCTATTCGACGTTGTCCATCAGGCCGGGCTACAGGGTGTTGCGGTATTCCTGCATCCAGGACGACACGAACGAGAAGGTTCTGTGGCCGGACCATTTCCCGTATGACCAGGCGCTGATCCACCGGTCAGAAATGCGGCCCGCTGACTTCCAGTTGGTGTACCAGAACGTCGACATCCCCGGCCTGGGGGCGTCGTTCACCCAGGAAATGTTGGATGTGTGCAAAGACACCTCTCGCACGATTGGGCACTACGAGTCCGATTGGCGGCTGATCGCCGGTTTGGACCCGGCGGGCGGAAACAAGGATTCGGGATATACCGCCTTTTCGCTGATTGGCGTGGATCTGAAGACCGGGAAGCGTTTCCTGGTTGACCAGGTAGCGGTCAAGTCGATGAAAGCCCCCCAAATGAAGGATCAGATCATTTCGTGGACTGAGAGGTATCCGCTGTTTGAGTGGAGGGTGGAGAACAACGGGTTGCAGTCCCAGTTGGTGCAATACAACACGGAGATCATCCAATACCTCGCCAAGAAAGGGGTCCGGGTCGTACCGCACACCACGCACAAGAATAAGTGGGACCCCCAGTTCGGCGTGGAGTCCCTGGCCCCGCTGATGACAGCGGAGATGTTCTCCATCCCGTGGGGTAACGCCCCTACCTGTAAGATGTTCCAACCAGTGATTGAGGAGTTCGTCGCTTTCCCCATGGGGATGCTTTCTGACAGAGTTATGTCAACTTGGTTTGCGGACCTGGGGTGCCGGGACCTGCTGGACCGGGCTCACCTTCCTCTGTTCAACGAGCGGATGAAGGTCCCGGCCCGTGTCCGTCGCCGTCGACACATTGTCGATTTCCAGGGACAAGGCGTTCGGAGGGTCGAAATGAGAGACCAGCGGGCAGGTCACATGACCCGTGGCCAGTGGGGCTACCGCCGGTCGACCCTGTCCACGCCGGTGCCTCACGCTGAGGTTGAGGAGCATGAGGAGGACCGGGGCCCGGAGTTCGTCAACGTCGAAGGCTTCGTGTCGGATCGGTGACACTTTCATTACGGACACCTGAGGGATAATGTTTAGAGATCGTAAGAACACCCGGGCTTTCAAGAAGGTCCAGGAAACAGTCGCTGACGGAGAAATCGTCTGCGGCACTTATTCGGACAACGGAGACCCTTTGTATTTCACTGCCCCCAGAGAGGCCACGGAGGACGAGATACGGGACCGGGCGTTTGCCGCCCGGAACGGTCGACCCTTGTCACAGACGGAACGCCACCTATTGGAGTTAGCGGAGGGACAGAGAACTAATGCTGGAAGTTGACAAACTCCCTAGCATGTACAGCGCCTGGCGGCAGCGGTACACGGAACGTGATCTGAGGATCGACGTTATCGACCGCACCGTCAAGGGCGATTTCGATGAGTTTGACCCGGACGAGGAGAACGTGACTTCACGTTCACCGAACATGATCCAGGTCGCATTAGAGGACACCGCTGAAGCAGCGTCGGTGATCCCAACCATTCGGGTGCAGCCAGCCAAGGCCACCCAAACATCGAAGAAGACAGCCACCCGCATGGAGCGGGTCGCTACTTCGTACATGCAGGCCAACGGTATCGACCTGCTGATCCCCCGGGCCGTCATGGACATGGCCGCCTACGGGTACAGCGTCTGGTCGGTCAGCCCCGACTTTGAGCAGCGGATGCCGCTGATTGAACGCCGGGACCCCCGAACTTGTTACCCGGAGCCAGGGTTCCGCCCAGGTGATGTTGTCCGCAAGGTGATGTTCGGAAGGGAGGTCTACTATTCGCAGTTACCGCCGGATTACCAGATCATTCTCAGCGAGTTCGTTGGGAACAACGGTCTGGGCGAAGTGGACGAAAACACCAAGGTTGTGTTGGTCGAATACTACGACGAGCATGAATATCTACTGTGCGGCATGTACCAGGGCAACCACGACACTTTCCACCGCTTTAGTTCCGGCGACTATGCGCTCTACCCGGTCGAACTGGAACGGATCCCAAACTCTGTGGGGGTATGCCCCATAGTCATCGGGTCAAGGATCACCTTGGACGGTGAGTTCCGTGGCCAGTTCGACCAGGTAGTAGGCCTCCTGGAGGCTCACATCCGGTTGATGTCCATGGTGTTGGACTACGCAGACCAGGCCGTTTACTCAGACATCTTCGTGAAGGATCTGATCGGAGAGATGCCTTACGGCGGTGGTGCGTACATTGAGTTGGGACCCCAGGGCGCTATCGGTCGTGTCCCCCCAGCGGTCTCATCACTGAACGTCCAGGCCGACATGGCCCAGTTGATGGAAGGCATCCACCTGGGTGGCCGTTGGCCCAAGTCTCGTCCCGGCGAAATCGACCAGGCCATCGCATCAGCGAAGTTCCTGGAGTCATCCGTGGGGATGATGAACACCGCTATTCGCACCTACCACCAGATCCTCCAATCGAAACTGGAGAAGGCTCTGCGGATCGCCTGCATGGTCGACAAGGAGTATTTCCCCGGCGAGAAGACCGCTGGCGGCATCCTCCGTAACCAGGAGTTCCTGGAGGAATACAACCCCGTCAAAGACATCGACATGGACAACCGGTTGCGGGTGGAGTACGGCCTGGGTATGGGCAGAGACCCGGCCCAGTCGGCGGTCCTCCACATCCAATACAGCCAGAACGAGTTCGTGTCCAAAGAGTTCGTGCAGGAGAACCTGGACGGGCTCACCGATGTGGCCAGGGAACAGTCCAGGATCGACACGGAGAAGTTCCGTGCCATGGCCCTGGCGAAACTGCTTCAAGGTTTGGAACAGGGAGCGATCCCCGATTCGGCCCTGGTGGAAATCGCCCGGGCCCGCTTACAGGGTGATGAACTGTTTGACCTGTACGAGAAGTGGGTAGTGAAACCACAGGAGGAACAGATGGCCCAGATGCTCCCGTCGATGGCCGGACCAGGCCTCCAGGCAGGAGCCCCCATGGGCCCGGGAGGCCCTGGTGGTCCGGGTGGCCCTGGTGGCCAGCCAATGTTGGGACCCGGCCCACCACAGCCGCCGGAAGGGTCGAACCTTCTCGCCCGCATGGGCGTACCGGCAGGTCCGGGCGGAATGATCGGAGCGGAAGTCCGTGGCTGATCCCACTTCTATTGACAAGACGCCAACCCAGAACCAGTCGCTGAACAAGCCAGAGGGCGGCACATACGGCGAGAAGGCTGAGGTTGAACGGCTGAAGAAGGAGTTGCCGTCCAGCCAGGGCCCCGGTGGCCCCCAGCAGGCTTCCCCGCCAGGACGGCCCCGGGCCGCACGCCCTGTACCAGCCTCCATCGCCCCGCCGACCCCGGCAGGACCGACAGGGGTACCCGACGCTCTCATGCACCCCGGGTCCCGCCCGATGGTCACCGGTCAGCCAGATGGGCCTGCTGCCCAGCCATCGGTTGCGAATATTTCCCAGGCACGGATCGCTCTATTAGATGCTCTCCAGTCCAGCAAAGAGGTTTCTCCTGAGACCCGGGAATGGGCAGGGATCGTGCTGGAGATGATGCTAGATGCCTCTAGATCTTGAGGTAGACCCAGCAGAACCTGTCCAGGAACTCCCGGACAGGGAAACATTGCTGGAGACCTACGCCCGTGACCCCCTAGAGGGGATTTACAACACGGTCTCCATGTTCATGCCGCCGTGGATGGCAGGCGGCGACGCCAACCAGATGTCACTGGGGGACACGGTACGGTCAATGGTTGAGTTCACCCCCATAGTCGGAGACTATTTGGATCTCCGCCAGGGCGTCGATCCCGGCAATGACATGGACCCGTTGGAGCGGGGCCTGGCGATCTTCGCAGGCCTGGGGTTCGTGGGCACTGGGGCCCATTTCGGCAGGCAGGCCTACACCGGCCTTCGGGAACGGTACAAGCAGCAGGTAGAGGAGATTTACGCCCAGGGCGATATGGCCCAAGCCGTCGTGGGGATGGAGTTGCCCGGCGTGGAGGAGGCCCGGCGTTTAGCCACAACTGAGATGTCCGGTTCGATATACCGGGACCAAGAGGAACGCTTGGCGTTTATTCATGGCCTGGGCGCTCAAAGGTGGCGGCGGGTAGCGACGGCTCCGACGATGGAAGCGTTGACGGAAGCCCTGTGGGCGGAAACCGGCGAACTGAAAACTGACAGCGACGGCAACGAGTATTTCGTCCCGGAGGCGCTCGTCGTCGCTATGCAAGGTTCCAGCGGGGGGTTCCGCTGGGACGACATGGGTCCTGGCACTGGCAGCAGGGCTGCGTTCACAGATTTCGTACTTGGGGTGGGAAGACACATTATTTCTTTGGGGGGGTTCACGCCGGAAAGTTACCAGGGGGCTGGGACAGACCTGGCGGAACTGTACGACCCGATTGCCACAGCGACCGAAACGTGGTCGTCGGGAATGGACAAGGACCTCTTTGAGGCTTCTTTGTACGGGCTGTCTACGTTCGTGCAAGCCATGGACATGGGCCTGCTTGCTGGGAGGGAACTGAAACAGACCGGGGCCCTGTTGAGCCAGGGGGATCTATTCAACTTCGGTGCTACAACCGAAGACATGGCAAAGGCCGCAAAGGACAGTGCGGTTGCTCAACGTCAAATAGCGCAACTGGCTACCATGGTAGGCCGGTACAGCGCCCCGGATCTGCAACTAGACCCGACGATGGCCTGGTCGGCTTTCTACGAAACAGCAGACGGGCGCATCATCGGGTCAAGAGAACGCCACGGCCAGTTCCTCCCCACTTCCCGTTATGTGGATGTGGAAGGAAACCAGATTCTGGACCCGGACGGTTTGGACGATGCCATGTCCAGATTGGATTTGGCCACGGTAATCCCAGAGATGATCATGTCTTTGTTGGCGCTGTTCGACGGCCAGGCCGAAGTCATGGTTCAGCAACGCCACCGGGATGCGGGCAAACGCTGGTACCCGAAGATGAAACTGTTGATCAAGAACATTGCAGACCGATTCGCCCTCAAACGGTACCAGGTGGCGGCAGCAATCTCCGCTTTCTCCCCACGGAACAAGTGGGACCCGGACAACATCAACCAGGCGATCATGGCCGCAATGGACTTCCACAACAAAGGTGTCCAACTAACCCAGGAACAAAGACTCGCTGTTGTGAACGAAATCCGTGTGTCGGCGGGTTACGCCCCAGTGACCGAAACCGGTCATCTAGGCATGGGGAATCCACGGGCCAAGGCGGCAACGATCTTTGAGGGGCAATCCCCAGTCCAGGTTCTACGAATGTTGAAGACCCTGGCATTCATGCACAACGGATTGTGGCCTACGGCGGACGCTTCGACAAGCCCGTTCGGTATGAGTGTGATAACCGGGGATGTTCACTGGTACCGGGCACTAATGGGGTTCTTCCACGGCGTAGAGGCCCCTTGGTTCAACCAAGCCGAAATACCGAAGCAGGCGTTCAGCGGGGAGTCCGAATACCACTCCAGCCTTGGAATGGAAATCATCGGCAGGCTGGTGGCCACCGGCGAAATCACCCAGCACGAAGCCTCAGAGATGGGGGGACGCACTGGGGGTTTGGAAGTCGGCCAGTCGGTGCCGACCGCACACGCAGAGAAAATATATGACGCTGCTGTGAGAGCGACCGCCATTGTGGCGGACCTGATGGGTATGACCCCTGCGGAACTACAGGCCACTGGTTGGCTACCGATCCAGGAGGCCGGGCCGCTAATGGTTCGGGGAAGAACGTCGGTTTGGAATGACTCCATCTTGAAGATCCTGGAAGGGCGCAGCCCGCTGGCTTCTTCGATGATCACGGAACTAGGGGGGTTGGACAGCACCCTGATCGACCCGAACGAGATGATGGCCGATGTGATCAGGAGCCATTCCCGGAACAAGGCAGATAACACTGAGGGTATCTTTCTCGTAACGACATTGAACGGGGTTCGGGCCTACGCAGATCCGGCTTTGCCAGGCGTGACGGACATGATGAGGACAGCCCGCCCTATTGACGCCAGACCGGTCGTTATGACTGCCCGCCCCAGCAAAGATGTCGCCCCCGAACCTTCCCCCACTAACCCTGTTCGTTGGATTGCCCGTGAAGCCCGCCGGGTGAGGAGCCTCACGGCCATGCAACGCCTGCTGGCCCCTGACTCTCCTTCCGGCGAGTTCCGCACAGTGAGCGAACCAACAACCCATGATTTCCCGGATGTTCACTCCCCTGGCAACTACATGGTGGTCGAAGTGTCCCATGAGAGGGCCAGTGAGGTCGCAGACCTGCTGCAAGCAGGGGAGGCATCATTGGATGTCACCCAGGTGCCGTTGTCGTTCGATGCGTCGACCCCTACCGGGGCACCATTGGCCCGGGCCGAAGTCGAATATCTGATGGGCACCAAGGAAGGAAACAACCCTCTCCTCACTCACAGTTGGGTGACGCTCCCCTACGACCCCTCTTTAGGCCGGGCTGTGAAATCTTTGGGGTACGGGTACCCGGTCGAATCGTATGTCCAGGATGTGGACGGTTCGTCCCGTCGGACTTACACGGTGTTCGGGATGACAGCCGAACAGGCAAAGACGGTGGCGCAAGATTTCGGCGTCCAGAGGATGTGGACGACGGAGGGAGAATACGACTTCGCCAACGACCTGTTCTTCCCGGTAGAGCAAGGGGTAACTGTGGGGGGTGGCACGGAGGGAACCCAGATGGGTTTGGTGCTGAATGACAGCACTCTGTCAACAGAGTTCACTGTTGATTACCAGGCCGACGAAGCAGTGCCGTTGAGCGTTGGCCCCACAGTGGAGTCTGGCGCAAGGCAGGGCAGACGGGTCCAGTTGATTGTTGAGTTCGGCCCGAACGCCGACCCGTCGGCCACCACTTCGTCATGGGAAGCCATGGAAGCATCAGATGCTGTTCTCAGCGTTGCCGGTTATTGGCACGGCGAGTTGTGGGCCCACCCGGACAGCGTGCGGGCAGGCGAATATTCCTACACCGACGGTGACCGGAGAATGACCCACCGGGCCCGGCACAGCGACCATCAGATAATCGACCCGAACTACCACACAGTGTGGGTGTCCGGGGCGGAGGCGTTACGGATGGACCCCACACACGGTCGGTTGCCGAACACGCAGATCACCCACGATGTGGTTGTCTCTGACCGGTTCGGGGACAGCACGGTGGAACTGGATTCCTCAGCGAGGATGACCACCACCCCTGGTCTCCGCCTGGAAGTGGATCCTGCGAACATCCTGAAATCGAAAGTGGAGGGAGAGCAGATTGGGGCATTGTCTGTAGTCACTAACCCTGAGACACAGATGCCGGTCATAATCGTCGGAGAAGACGCCGCTGTCCTCCAGGGTCACCCATTGTGGGCTGGCCTTTCCGCTACTGGGAACCACCCAGCGGTATGGCATGTGACCGGCCAGGGGCGAATCAACAAGGTGACCAACGACAGTCTCCCTATCCCCGAAGGGTACGAGTTCGTTTATGACTTCAGCGACCGGGTAAAAATACCGGATATCGGTACCCGGCCTACGGACGCCCGGCGCAAAGCGAGAACGAAAGCAGAACGTAAGAAATACAAGATGGCGAATGAGGCCAAAGCGACCGGCGTGCTTCCTCTGGCGTCCGGCGATGCTGTGGGCATAGCGTCCACCGACATTGCCGCCCACATAAAGCACGCAGCCACCGGGTACCAGCACGATCCGACACAGCCGTTCAGCAGGGGTCTCAAAGAAACCACACAGCCAGAGTTCTCACTAGCGGACCCGGTCCTGTATGACCCGGCGAACATGGCGGAAATCGGGGATGTGTTCCGTGCTATTGAGGTTCTACGCCAGTTCGGTGTGTCTCCCACACAACTTGCCACGGCCATCAAAGGGCACCCTCTGGGGACCGCTATGGATGGCCAAATATCTCCGGTCCCATACGCCCTGTACCTCCAGATGGGCAAAGACCCCAACATCCGTTACGAGGCGTTTGAGCAACATAAGAAACACATGGACCGGCTGTTTGACGATTACCACAACGGGGAAAACTCTTTAGCGGCGTACTGGTTAGACGCTCTTGGAGAGGGCTACGGGGGCGGGGGCATCTACTCATCGAAGTGGCAACAGCAAAAGAAGGGGGAAGACTTGGACCTTGCCCGTCAAGAGGTCTACCGGGCAGCCGCCAAAGAACTGATCCCCGACCTGGGCATCTGGCCTGATGACCCGATTGGCATAATCGCCGGTTACGGCAGTGTGCCATTCGGCCCGCAACGAGACATTGTTCTGCAAGGCTTGGGGGCTTTAGGGGCTCTTACGGAACGGCCAGGCCACCAGACGACCAGCGACCTCAGGGATCTCCCCGGTGTGGCGAGGTTCCGGGAGGCTCACGGGGGAATGATGTTCCCTGGCGTGGTTCGCCTTTTAGGGAGTATCACCTTCGGAGCAATAAGCCCAAGAACCCAAATGGACAAACAGAGTTGGGCCGGGCAGTACCATCCGCCGTCCTGGCGACGCATGGTGGCAAAAAGCCCACAAACCGCCGATTCGTTCGTCCAAGACAGAATCCCGGATCGCTACGGCCCGGGCAGCACACCCGGGATGACCGCCTGGCCCGCCCACGGCATCCACATATCGGTTGGCTCCATGGCCCGTCAGGCCGGGAGCCAGTCGGCTTACGACACGATGTGGCGTATCCGATGGGGGAACTATTTGGCCAGAATGCAGCGGGGAACCGCAGAAATGCCCTTGGAGCAGGCCGGTACCACCTTGACGATGTTCCATGAGTTTGGCCACGCTAGCCACGGTGCGGCGGTTCAACTGGATCGTGGGCACTTGGTTCGGGAACAACTGTCCAGGATCATTTCCGAACACGGCGGGCCAGCAGCGGTGGCCGACCAGTTGAGTACCTACGCTGCGACAACCTGGATAGAGGTCATTTCTGAATCGTTTACACTGACATTCGGCACAGCAGAGGCTCCACCGTTGGCTAACGATGTGGTCGAAATGATGTGGCGCATGCTGTACGACATGGACTACGTCCACGCCTTGGAAGCCGAAAGCCGCAGGCCAAAAGACCCATGGGCTGGATCTTTCGGGCCTTCGCAAAGGATCCCGTTCTGGAACCGAAGCCTGATGACCTGGGACACATCCCAGCAGTCCGACCGGGCCACAGGATACGATCAGGATGTAGTTGACCACGGGGTGTCAAAGGGACGTTACGGGTACCAGGTGTCCCTGCTGGATCATCTCCAACTAGCAGTGAAGAAAAAGAAGTACCTGAACACGCCGCTGAAGTCGAAGATCAGTGGCTTGGAGAACGACTAATGGCTGAGATGAGCATTTGCCATATGTGCAAACATTGGCGGCCTGGTATCAGTCACCCTGACGGCAAGCAGACCTGTGCGGCGTACCTCATGGGGATCCCCCAACCCATTTGGAAAGGGACCCAGAGCCACTTCAAGCAGGTACAGGGCGACGGGGGCATCGTGTTTGAGCCCCGCCCTGAGATAACCCCTGAGCAGGTTGAGGAGTTCATGCTGGCCCAGGAGGCGATGGTTCTATGAGCCTTGGCTTGATCGACCGGAATATCCAAACGCTTCGGCACATCGACGGGTCGTGGAGTCTGCCTGAGATCCCTGATGCTGTCCGGTTGGACTTGGCGACGTTGCCGGGGATCGGCCCAGCGAACATCGAAAGTTTGCTTTATGGGATGGAAAGCGAACTGGAGGTTGCTCAGGCTCCGATCCCGCAACAGATCGACGTTCAGGACGTTGACGTTGCCCAACTGGATTTGCAGCAGGCGGAGCAGCCAGAGCAGCCAGACCCAGAACCGATGAACGAGTTCCTGACCCGTTGGTATGGCGGGGCGTTGATGGGTGGCCAGGGACGCCCCCAGGAGTTGGACCCTGACGCTGTCCGGTTGTGGAAAGAGGAGGCTGTCCGCAAGGGGTATGTGGAACTGACACCTGAGCAGATGGCGGACCCTCGCTGGTTCCCGGAATACAACGTGGTGAATCGTCGTATGGCGTCAGACCGGTTGACAAGCGGGTTCACGGGTGGCCGTGAGGGGGCTTTGAGCATAGAGGAAACCGCCAACATCTTCGACAACTTCGCACCGTCTGGGCTGATGCGAGCCATGACAGAGTGGGATCTGTTGATGGATTACGACAAGATCGCTCACGAATGGGACGACTGGATCCCGAAATACAAGCGGCTCCTGTACCACCTCCAGGCAATCCCTTTGGTGCCGGACAGTGGGATCCTGATGCTCCCGCCAGGGTTTGAGGCAGCGGGCCGGACGTATACGACAAGAAAAGACCCTTCGCCGGATAGTTCCGACGGCGGGTACGCCTCCTGGAAGACTCCCATAGCAATACTTGACGCCTTTACGGGTCCAGTAGACGACGTTGCTCTACCAATATTGAACTGGATAGTGATTATCGGTGGTTTGGCCGGAGTCGGCGTGGGTATTGGAGGGCTGCTGGCCGGGGCAGCGGTGATGCAAGGTACCGGCCTATTCCGGTTCCAACAGTCAATAAGGACGGGTTTACAAATGCATCGAATGGGCCCGGTGGGTCGGGCGTTTATTACAGATCAGCCGTTCACTGCGGTCCCCGGTCTGAGGGGTGCCCAGTACGGTGCCCAGGGTGTCCAGGGTGCGACCCGGTTGACCAACTTCGGCAGGCCGTCCGGCTTGGGCAGTTGGATGACAGGCGCAATGAGCAAATCCACCCGTTTTGGTGGCCGAATGGCCGCACCAGCCCAGTCAGTCGGGCGGGGGATGCAAGCCTGGAGAAACACCAGAGCAATCCAAGCAGCCCGGTTGATGAACCAACAGTTGGTGTGGCGTCCCGGCCTGATGGCCAGGGGCGAGTTGGCGACCGGTCACGGCGGAGACATGCCCGGCGAAGGAGGCTGGTCTCTCAACGAGGTCGGCATCGTCCAGGATCTCCGCCAGCAGTACGGGTACTTCATGAACCCGGACGGGACGATCAACAAAACCAACTTCTTGGGGGACATCGCCTACGACATCCTGTTCACCCCGTACACGATCTTTGAGCCCGGCACCTTCAAATCGGTGATGCGAGGGTTCCGCTTGGTCGGCCACCAGGGTGCCAGGGCGGCTTCAGCGATGTTCCCGTTTGTTCGCCGCCGGTTCGCAGCGTTCGGAGAGTCGGGTGGTCGGGCTACCAACGCCATGTACGACGCTATGACCGACTACCTGCGCCGCAACCCTAAAGGGGACGAGCGGTTCCCCCAGATGTCGAAGGACTTTGAGAAGACCGCCAAGGAAACCAGCCTGGACAACGCCTTCGTTGAACACTTCTTCGCCGGGGACAAGGCAGTGTGGGGTAAAGCGAAACTGTGGCACTTTATGACCTTCGGTATCGAACACGCAGCCCGGCAGGCGGCCAGGCTCATGGGGGTGGAGCCACACGAATGGTCGCCGCTGTATAAAGCAATCGAAAACAAGTTGTACGCACAAATCCATCCCCTGGACCCGCATGACGCCATGGAATACATCGCTCATGTGTCCCGGGACGCTACGAAGACAACAGTCACCGGGGCCAGGAGCGACGCTGACGCTGTCGCCATTATGCGCCGCCAGTTGCTTGAACAGACCCTGGAATCACCGCAGACAACGGGGCTCAGAGGGACATCTGTCGGCAAGGGGTACGTCCGTTTAGTGGAGGAAATGGACCCGGAAAGCGGCTGGACGTATTGGAGGAAGTTGCGGCAGGGCGAAACCCCTGCCGGTGGTGCAAGGATCACAGACGTAAACATTGAGGAGTTGGCCGCCGGTCGGGGCACCAGCCTTGATGAGGCTAGGCGTTTCCTAGACGACCCGTTGGAGGAAGGGGTGCAGGGCCTGGTTCTCCCACCAGGGTTTGAGGGAGCGCACCGGACGTTCACCTGGACTGAACTGACGACCGGTAAGGCACGACGGTGGGACCCGGCGAAGATCAAGATGTTCTGGGACCCTGAGGTTATTTCCGAAGGTAAGAAGTACCGGGGGATTGTCCATAACCACAACGACGCCAGGGACGCCACCATTATGGAGGTAGTCAACAATCTGGAAACTGGCAGCCCGGCGTTGACAGAGGCAATGCAAGGTCGAATCCCGCAAGTCTCAGGGCTCCCTACCCAGGCTCCCCGTGTGCAGGGGGCCTTCGGGGACCTCCCGGCGGTGATGGAAGGTTTGACCGACGATGTGTTGGAACGGTTGACGAACTGGTCGGCGTTTGAGCAGGCGTCCACTGAACTGCATGACGCTGTGGCCCGTGGCGGCCTGGCGGACGCTTTCTACGAGAAGGCCCTGTCGGACAGTGGCCGCCGACTCAACCTGTTCCCGTTCGCCAAGGACCATGCCACTGGCCGACGTACCCCCCTCCCCTATGGGGGGCATCTGCTGGGGTATGCGGTCGACAACATCGACTACAACTATGTGACCTGGATCAACAAAGGCATGTATAAGCCACTGGTGCGGTCCATCGACCCTGGATGGGGCCGGGTCACGTTGGCCCGGTTGGGTTCGGTAGTCAAACAGGAAGCGATTGAGTTCGCCGCTCAGGTCACCTACCGGGTGAAACTTCTGAAGGGGGCCCAGAAACTTCGTAACCAGCCGTATTGGGATGACCTCGTTACTGAGGCTGGACGCTTCATACAGTCCACGCCTATTGAAAGTGTCAAGCAGGGGACGATTAGGGAATGGCTAGATGATCTGATCAAGAGGGGGATGCTCAAGACGACGCTTCCTACCGGCATCCATGAGGAAGCCACCGCCAGGATTCGACGCCTGGTGGAATATGCGATGCGTAACGGCAAGAACCTGGACGACTTGGAAGCGACGCTTATAGACGAACTGGGGGAGTGGGCGCTTCGACCGGAGTGGGTGAACAGGTTTGGCCTGGATCCGGTACTGGTCGACGGCGGCGGGGACCTTGTCAAGGTGGCCCGCAAGCGGGCGCTGGAGTTGCAGAAAGCGTCGGCCAGGATCGCTGCGAAGATAGACCCGGAAAGCCTCCCTGCCTATTTGGTGAAGCACCTGGAGGACCAGGGTTATATGGCTGTCCATGGTGTGGAGTTCGCTGATCCTCGCCGGTTGGGGAAACTGATCCCAGAACTGGACATGGACACCCAGTTCATAAACAACAAGTTGACGTTGGGGCTGAGTAGGCAGAACCCGTATTGGTTGGCTTCGCTTCGTATGCGAACCGCCAAGTCGGCTTTGGCTGGGCATTTGGCTGAGGCCGCCCGCCGTGTCGGCAAGTTGTCTCCTGCCGAATACTCCGAAGGGGGGATCAAGGGGACACGGGCAGAGGTGCCCGGCAGAACGAAGGCCGCTGAGGGGATACGAGCGGAGTTCCACAGCGGTGATCCCAACAGCGAAGCCTTGAAAGATTTGATCGGCTTCCTACACAACGTCATGCGGGATATGAACAAAGCGAACATGGATCTCCTAGATGAGATGGGTTACGGGTACCGGATGGCTAACCCCATGGAGGGGGTCACCACGAAACTCAAGTTGTCCAGGACGCCGTATTCGGTACCGGACTTGTCGATATTGCCGTACAACAAGGTCAGAGAAGCCCTTGTTGGCAAGATGGTGGAAGGCGTTTGGACCGGTGGCCACTATTCGGAAGACGAGTTTCGGGCTATTTGGAATGCGTTGAAGGCTTCCCGGAGGTTGGAGAAAGGGTCAAGCGTCCGGGGCTTGGCCCACCTGGAGGATTACCTGCGTTCCAAGAACACAGCGACAAGCGTCCTAACCATCCTGAGCCGTCACGAAGCGGGCCGTTTCCTGACCCCTGGGAAGTTCCGGCACGGGACGGTAACCAGGGGTACCCCGTTCGTCGGAGGAATGCTGGGGTCTGCCGGTGCGTCTATGGACACTGTGGATAGGCACCCGGAAGACAGCGAATGGGGGAGCAGATTGAGAAAGGGTGTCGCCGGTACTGTTGGGTTCCTGACGGGCCGTGCCGCAGCGAACGTGGCCTTGAGGGGCGGGCTGAGAGCCCGACCGGTGATAAACCAGGTCGCTGACCTGGACGTTCTAAGAGAGAAGGGGCTACTGGGGATATGGAAGCCGGGAGGCCCGGCTTGGAGAAACCCGAACGATGTCTTCAACTACACCGACTGGCAGCGGTACGCCCACCTGAGCGATTTCGCTGCCAACATGCGGGATTACTTCCGGTTCAGCCTGAACCCGGTGTTCGACATCAGCCGTTATGTGGAGGGGATGGTCCTGTCCCAGGTTGTTGGAGCGGACGTTGCCAGGGGCTTGAAGTTGAACCAGGGCCCCAAGTCGTTCCAGAGGATGATGGCCCGGCGGATCAGGAAAGCCAACCCTGGGATGGATGCCAAGTCGGCTCAGGCTGCTGCACAGAAGGAATGGATGCACATTCGTTCCGCTTTCATGGATATCGCCCAGGGCCGGGGCGACTTCCAGTGGGAGAACATCGAAAACATGAGCCAATGGTTCACATCCGTTGGCATCATGGGTTTCTCCCCACAGAACTGGATGGCGTCTACCTTCGGGCAACTCATGGAAGCAGGGATCGACGCTGAGAAGGCCTACGAAATATCCAGGAAGACCTACACCTACGGGATGACCGGACGGTCGGCTGTGGAACAGTCGGTCAACTTCGTCTGGTTCCCGTTCTCGTTTATGAAGAAGACCGTCGGCCACTTTGCCGAATGGATGGGCAACGACCTGAGCCGGGGCGTGCTGCTCCACGACATGGTCAAAGCCTACGAACTGGTAGACGAACGGTACGACCTGAACGACCGGTGGAGGGAATACCTGCCGATCCTGGAGAAGATCCGTCGGATCAACCTGTTCGGTTACGGCTTGTCTCCCGGCGAGTTCGGCGGCATGAACGCCCCGCTCATCCGGGGCATCTGGCACAACCCGGTGTCGGAGATGGTCGGTGGGACGTTCCGGGGGACTGCCGCTCTACTGGCCCACCCGTGGGAAGGGGCACCCTGGGACAAGGAACAGCAGCGGGCTGAGACCCTGGATATGTTCAAGGACCCGATTGTTGCGTTGCTGATGCCTCAGGCCTTGTCGGCCCCACCGGATGCCGATGAGGGCTGGTGGGACGACGTTCAGACTCTGATCAAACGGGTGTTCCCACTTCTCAGCGATTTCCGCCACTTGTTGGAAGACACCATGCAGCAGATGCAGGTGATCGGTCGGATACCGATGGAACAGTCCAGCATGCACGACGAGGCCCAGATACAGAACGCCTGGGAGGAGATGTCCACATGGAGGGCTGAAATAGTAGACGCCCTAACGGCCCAAGGCGTTTCCTGGGAGCAGTTCAACAAGAGAACGTACACCTACCAGGGCAAGACAATGCTGGGGTCTGAGTTTGTTGACGCAAAGGAAGTCGAACTCCTACAGAAGTACCCGGCATGGGCGGCTAGTCAGTCCGGCGGCTCCAACCAAAGAATGCGGGACTTGGAACTACAGGTTCGGGTCGCCAATGCGACGATTCCTGGGGACGTAGCGGCTGCCGACTTCGATGTGTTCGAAAAGACAATGAAGGTTTGGTTGGAGTCGCAGGAGTACCACACGGTGAACCCGTTGTTCATGCCCCCGGAGGTTCATTCAATAATGCGTATGAGGGCAAGTGAACTGGTTGCTGAGTACCCCGACTTTCTGCCAATATATAATCGCATCTGGTCCCACATCTACGGGCCAGTCACCAGGGAGGTGAGGTAATGACAGAAACGTCCGCTGAGGCGGCGTTCGCCGCCATGGTTGCGGCCAACCAGGTGGGCGGCGGCGGTCTGCTGTTCAGTCTGGACTGGCGGGCCCTTAGCGACTATTCGACCAGGGTCTACTCCCCGTATGAGGCAGCCGACCCACTAGAAACGCCCTCACCGACCTCTCCGACGACCACAACGCTTCCACCCGGACTGGAGCCACTGACTGCCACAGAGAAGGCCACAGTGGAAGCCGCCAAGGCCTACGTCTACGACCTGGCTGTTGTCGCCTACGAACTGCTGGAAAACGAAAACGGCATTTTCAAGAGTACCCAGGCCTGGATGTTGGACGAGAACGGTGACTTCGCCCACCCGAACACCTGGAACTGGGGCGATGAGAAGGCCCAGGCGGGTGGGGACCCTGGCATCCAGGCAGGACAGTTCATCCAATGGTGGAACGACATCCAAACGGTGACTGCCGATCCATATGGTATCTGGACGAACTTTATCAAGACAGTTGCGTGGGATTTCTCAGGAGTCCTGGTTGACGGCGAGTCGATGCGTCGGGACTTCATCACTGTCGGCCCACTGGATAATCCGACGGGCATTTTCCAAGCAGACAAGGTCAACGCCCTCCTGAAAGGGACGGGGATCGACAGCCACCATTTGGATGGCCCGGACGGTTGGGGGCTGCTGGGTCTGGCGGCTGAGACCAAACTCCCGTTGCATCTCATATTTGACATTGCCGAGTCAGTTGACTGGGCGGAGACCTTTGAGCCTGTTGAGGGGGTGGACCAGGGACAGCAACGGGCTCAGGAGCGAGCCCTGGTTCACGGGGCGGTGAAGAGATTCAACCATGCGATGACAAACGGTGTCGCCGGGGTGAAGAACTACATGATCGCCAAGGTGTATGCGTTGGGCACCAACGAGTTGGCTTTGAGGATGGTCGGTTTGAACAGCGGGTCTATGGACGCACAGTTGACGGCTGAGGAAATGAACGAGATCCAATCCATCCTGGGCCCTGACTGGTATTCACGGTTGGAGGACTCACCGGCGTCCAGTGCGAAAGACATGGTCGCTGCGTCGGCCTGGCAGGACTACGAGAACGACTGGTCGACGTTGACCGGGCCGGTCACTGTCCCGGGGGAATCCATGAGGGAAGCAGCCAGGACATTGGCTGCGTCGTGGCGGATTCAGCCTTTGAGCGACGACGAACTAAACAACCTGATCAACGATTTCGGAGAGGCCGTGAGGGCCAGTAACCTGTACCCCAATATATGGGACACCGGGGCGCAGGGCGGTGTCCGTGAGGCACCGAACGAACAGGTGGCGGTGATGCGGTCCATGCGGTCGTCGCCCGACTATCAGCGTCTGTACGGGAATATGCCTACGGGTATGGGGGAGGAGCAGTACGCAGGCCAGATGGCTTCGGCGTCTTCCGACCTGATGGGTTATGAGAGTCGCATCGCCACGGAGGCGGGCATGGAGTCTGGGGACAGGACGTTGGCGCAGCAAGTGGCTTTGACTGATCCGTCCGCCAGGGGCAGCACCTACTATCGGCGTCTGTCTGCGATGAGGAGGGCGTTCCGATGAACCTAAGTAAGACGGGCTGGGCGTAATGGAAACCACCGGCCCAAATGTCAACGTCACCGATCTGAACGAAGACCTTGTAGCCAAACTACAGGAACTGATTGATGCGGCGGCGGAGGACGGGATCATTCTGACCGTGGCGAGCGGCTTTAGAGACACCGCCCTCCAGGAAGCCCTCTTCCTGGAGCGTTACGAAGAGGACCCCTCCGGTTCCGTCGACTGGGACGGGAGAAAGTGGACGATCAAGGAGGAGTACCGGGGCCAGCCAGCGGCACCCCCGGGCGAGTCGCTGCACAACCACGGGTACGCCGTCGATTTCAACAATGCGAGCCCCGGGACCCCCACCGCCCAGTGGCTCATCGACAACGTAGAGAAGTTCGGCCTGCGAACCTACGCCCAGGGTGGGGAACCAGGCCATGTTGCCCCAGCCGACATCACGCACGTTTCGCAGATCCCTGAGGCACCAGATGCGCCCGCCGGGACGTTCCAATGGGACGACGTTCTCCAGCACCAGACTGCCCCGCCGATAGAAGGGTCCCAGTCCCCGACGCCGACCACAGAAGGCACCGGGTCCTACGACGCCAGCATGGTCGGAGAGAGTGACCCAGACGGGATTCCCTACAACTGGATCGGCCAAGGGATCTCTGAGGCCTTGGGGGCTGCCGACCCGACGGCTGTCACCCCTGCCTCTTCTACCACCACCTCGACAAGCCCGGAGGCTTCCTCTCTTACCACCACCTCTGTGACCCTTGGTTCTTTGGCCGACGGCCCGGTGTCTAACGACATACAACCAGGGTTCATCGTCCAGATCGTGGGGCAGGAGGCGCAGCGCATCGAAGGCGGGCAGTTCTTCGTGCCCCCGGCCGTCTTCTACTACGTCCAGCCGACCCATTCCTCCACTGGGGGAGGGCCGTCAGTTTTCTGGCGAATAGAGGGGATGGACGCAGACCAGATCGCTGAGATTGTTGAGGGGAACGACAACTACGGAGACACCCAGGCCTGGGATCAGGCCCAATGGGACGCCATGGTCGCTGAACCCTTCACAGATGGTGTCGGCACTGAGTGGCCGCTGTGGCGGCCTAGTGCTGCGACCGTAAACGCTCAGGGTCTTGGACTTGACGGGTTCAGGTTCGATGCTTCCGGGCCAGACGAAGCGCCTCAACTGGTAACTGTTGAGGAGTTTGTGCAAGACCTCGTTGTTGAGTTGGGGCTGATGGGGACAGCGGCATGGAACGACGAAGGGGTCCAGGCGGTAATAGCCAGGGTCATATCCGAACCGGTTCTCCTGGGCCAGGATTTACTGTTTGACCTGTTCAACGACACGGAGTTCTCTCAGAAGAGAAGCGGATCGAAGGAGAAGTGGGACAAGGCCAGAGGCCAACTGGTCGACGGCAAATGGACCGGCACCAGGGGTGACCTGGTCAACACGATTTATGAGGGGTCAGAGGGTGGCCTAGTCCATTTGTGGAAGACCTACCACAGCATGTCTGACAAACTGGACACCCCGGACATTCGGGAAGATGAACTTTCCTTGGATGTGCAGGACCGTCTGTACGCCAACGCTGTATCTATTGCCCAGGGGACCATGACATGGTGGCAGGCCGTTGGAAGCATCCAGGATTACGCAGCGAAGGCGGACGGGGACAACGCCTGGAAGGAACACAACCGGAAGATCCAACAGCAGGTCGGCCAGTACGATGTTGATTTAGACAACAAGGCTTGGGAGATTGAACAGTTTGAGCAACAGTGGGGGATGCACAGTCCCGGTGCCGAAGGCGGCATACGCCTGGGTGTTGTGGACCAGGCCAAAAAAGTTCTCTCTAACAGCATGTCGATGGCTGATGTGAAGCAGTCCATCATGGACGCAGCCAACGAACTGTACCCACACAAGCCGTCGCTGGTGCCTACCTACTTGTGGGCGGAACCGTGGGTCAACGCTTACAACAATCTGATGCCGACATCCGCCGGTCCCGTCGGTTCGGCTGGGAGTATGTATAACACGCTGGTGAACCAGGCCTTGCGGGACAACACGGGTATTGAGGACTTTGAGAGGGCTTTGAGGGGGACAGATGATTGGAAAAACTCCAACAAGGGTGTCTCTGGGTATCGGCAGATGTTCGATGTGTTGAGTGATGCGTTCGGCTTCTCCGGGCAGAGAGGGTACGGTAGGTAATGGCTGTTACGCCTGACGGCAGGATTTTCGCCCCGATCTTCGTAGGGCAGACAACTGACGACCCGGCGACTGTGGCGGCTATGGCCGCTGATCCGAACACCAAGTTTCACCCTGAATACATCATGTCTCATGGTGGTGGGTGGAGGGATCCGTTCACTGATGAGCGGATCGGCGGGGTGCAGGACAGGTTTGGGGTTACGTCCAACTGGTCAGCCGATCCGGCTCACCAGTTTGAGGGGTTCAACGAGGCGGGTGAGCCGGTCAACCCGGACGGTTCCCCCCGGAACCCGATGGTGGTGAATCAGAACATCACCCGGACTATCGGGGATACTTCTGGTTTCCTGGATGAGGCCACCAGGATTCAACAGGCGAACATAGCCAGCCACCGTGCGAGGACTCCCCTGTTGGGGCTGGAGGACATGGGGATAGACACATCTGGCTTCACCGCCCAGGAGCAACTTGCTTGGACGAATCTATACAACCAGGGTAACGAGAATCTAGTCACCACCAGTTCGACGTTAGGGGACAGGGCCCGTGGTGGCCGTCTGGGCATGAACCCGTGGGAGGTCCTGGCCCAGGTCATTGAGATAGCACTTGAGGATTTCGGTCAGAGTGCCTTGACCGCCCCGATCACTGAGGCGGATGTGGACGGGTGGTCTGAGCGTATCGCTGCCAAAGGGACCGAATATCTACAGTTCAAGGAGGCCCGAAGCATCCGATCCGACATCCTGGAATGGCGGGTCGGGGACGATGCGCTGATGACTAAATACGGGGTGACCGAAGAACAGGTCGGTGCCCTGATGGGCCCCACCGGGGACATCAAACATTTCAAGAACACCGGGGATGTCATCACCTACGACGCTGCGGACGTAACCCAGGTGTCGACGGTTCTCCCAACCGGGGAGGTAATCCAACCCCCCGAAGATGTCGCCTACGACGAGGCCATGGGGTTCATCCTGGAGCATTACCCGTGGGCTGAAGGCCTGGGGTTGATCGACATGATCGTGGAGGCCGTGGAAGCGGGCACTGACGCCAACGTCTTGTTGGCGAAGATCCGCAACACCCCGCAGTGGAAGGCCACCTTCCCGGCGATCAAAGACGACCAGGGCCGGATGAGGTTCAAGAACGAGAACGATTACATCACCCGTGTCCGGGATTATCAGGAGGTTTTGCGGGACGCCGGGATGTTGAACGAAGCCACGGAGAACCCGTTGGACTATGCGGCTCTCATCGAACGAGGCATAGACCACACCGAACTGGCTTCACGAATCAACGAGTACCAGACCCTTTCCGAACACAGCGTGGGGGTTCGTGCAGCGTTCCGGGTGTACGCCAACATGGACGTTTCCAACGACCAGTTGTACCAGGCGATTATTGACCCGGAAGCGTCAGAAGCGTTGATAGAGGAATACAACCGGAACATCTTGTCGGCGGATTTCTCCTACGAAGACTTCGTGGCCCGGGCTACCGACTTCTCCCTACAGGCCGCCTTGGAAACCATCTCCAAAATGGAAATAGATGGGACTGTTCCCACTGGGACAGTGGCCAGGATTCGTGGCTTGGATACCGACCAGGCCCAGGCGCTGGTGGAGGCCCTGTATTTGGGGGAC
>Ga0208521_1000487_pt1 | contig 24491 bp, 19 predicted proteins | sample ETNtaG_24_FD_185754 | JGI IMG/M metagenome (GOLD analysis project Ga0208521, IMG submission 185754) | Marine microbial and viral communities from oxygen minimum zone, Eastern Pacific Ocean - ETNP201306SV47 (SPAdes) (version 2) | ecosystem: Environmental > Aquatic > Marine > Oceanic ... | reverse complement strand
GTTTATCGCCAAGCGAAAAGCCGAACTTCCATCTTAAGCAGATTCGCTCGTCTATTGCCCACGTGTGTCCAGAGCCTGCTTGCCCGTCATTCCATCCCTGATGTGGCCTGAGTTTTCTTTTGATCCCTGAGAGGGTATTCTGAGTTTGTTGCATGTTAATGGTGGTGGAATAACCACCACAGAGCAGTGACGCTATGCGACGTGAACTTTAAAAAACAAAGGAGAGGGTGAAGCAGAGAGCAGCAGAATGGTGGGCCTGCTGATAGTCCAAGGCCTTGCATCTGTGAAAATAACTTCCTGTTCCTAAACAACGTTACTGCCCAACCCGGACTTGGTTAAAGCAAAGTGACCACGTTATATCCGTAAACAAAAAAATGGAGGATACGAAGATGGCGATCTACAGAATTACACGGTTCAAGAGCTTGGATATGGACAAGGCAATGGCATCCGTCGACGAGTCAAATGATGAATTAGCAGCACTGGGCGCAGATTTCATCGATGTAGCGGCTGATTCTGAGGGCAATGGAGTCGTCGTGGCAAGATACCCTGATGCAGCGACGATGGAAGCTGCAACAGCGACGGCCAAGAAGGTGATCGGCCAGACGATTGCCGATGGCCTCATGGAGGGGGATTCAATCGATATCTGGACAGGAGATGTGGTCAATTCCATATAATCCTCTCTCTTCAGGGCCGGGCCGGGTCGAATACAGCAGTCAATGATATTGCTGGTATAACAACCATATCTTCAAACCGTTCGATAAAAAGTGGATCAAACAGATCCATCGGAACGGCCTGGCTCCGGCCCTGGCAATCCAGCAGATTCCGAGCACATCAACGACGACCACAGTGCAGCCTGGGCGAGGCTGGTCGTGTGATATTCAAGACTCAGAAATGTATATATGAACCTCATATGAGTAATGGGCAGCAAAGTGTAGGAGGAAATCTTAAATGAAGAGACGTGATACGTTGACAACACGTCTGGTCTCATTGGTTCTACTGATAGTCTTTGCAACCATCAATAGTGCCACTGCTCGGGGCGAGATGGTTGTTGGAGAGGCCAATAAGGTCGTCTACACTACCCAGCCCAATACCCTTAATGGATATCTCTGTCGCCCCCCTGGCGAGGGACCCTTCCCAGCGGTCTTGTACAATCATGGCGGCCTTGGAAAAACTGTTGGCGGTGCTCCGAAAGAGAGCTGTGAAGCATTGGCCGCATCGGGGTTCGTTGGGTTTGCCCCCATTCGCCGCCTGACACGCTCAATGGGGGGCCATACATCCGATGTGCAAGCCGGGCTTGACTACCTGCTGGAGCTCAACTATATCGACCGCAACCGGATCGCCATGATGGGATTTTCCCGGGGAGGTGCGCTCACATTCATGATTGCTGCCCAAGCTGCTCCTATCAGGGCGGCGGTCATCATGGCCAGTGCAAATCCACCACCTAAAAGCGGCTTCACCTTAGAGGATGCAGGAAATATCCAGGTCCCGATCCTTCTTCTCGTTGCCAAGAACGATACTGGGTCGCAGAAAACGAAGGGACAGAACACCCTCAACACCATGGAGCGTATGTCGGCCGCACTGACAAAGGCGGGCAACACGCCGCAGATGATGGTTTATCCCCCCTACCCTGGTGACGGACACGAAATGTTCTTTGAGATTGGCGCCTACTGGACTGACGTCGTCGCATTCCTGAAGAAGCATCTGTGACACTTACGACCAAAAATCTTAAGATGAGGGACTCATGAATAGTTTCAATCCATCAGATCCTGATTTCAGGAATCGTGTGCTCTCAAGTTTTAACAACCAAGGAGTGATGAACACTATAGGGGCACGTATTAGTTCAATAGCGCCTGGAAAGGTGGAAATTGATTTTGGTTTTCATGAATCATTGACACAACAGCATGGCTATATTCATGCAGGAATTCTAACCACGGTTGTGGATAGTGCATGTGGATATGCGGCTTACACGCTTATGCCGTCTGATTCAGAAGTGCTGACAATCGAATATAAAGTCAATTTTATCTCCCCGGCAAAAGGGGAATTGTTCAAGACCATCGGCAAGGTAGTGAAACCGGGCCGCAACATCACGGTCTGCGCGGGTGATGTCATTGCGATCGACCAAGGCAGGGAGAAGACCGTTGCAACGATGTTGACGACGATGATGATGGTGAAAAAGCAATAGAACCTGCTGCCCCACAAGGGGCTGAAGCTGATCGAGTTCGCCGCTCTATGCTACAGAGCTATTTAATATGAAGCGGCAATCCATCACTCGACAACTTAGTCACCGCATAAGACACGCAAAAGGATAGAAAATATCTGACATCGACTTCCAAACAATCTTGTATCAAGTAGAGGATTGAGCCGCAACTATAACGGGAGACCCCGCCTGGGATCAAACAACAGTTAGAGAAGATTCCCGGGTAGCGGTTGAAAGGATACCTCTGGGTATCCAAAAGCCTCTGGCCCTACAATAGCCACCGCTTCGGGTGTTTTTAACTCTGCTGGAGCCGGCATTCCAATGACAGCGACACGAAGTCCATAACGTAACATCTCCGTACCAATAGGTTCACCATTTTCCACTTCAACTAAGGTAATTAGATCGGGCACGGTACAGATGATTTCGCCGTTTCTATACGCGATCAAATTCTCATTCTGGAAGTGAATCTCAAGTTGATCCCCCGGATCTGCAAATGCTGTAAGTTTCATTGTTCCCCGTGCAAAACCACGGGTAGTGCGACGTTCGACATCTGTAATCTTACCTTTAAAAAGGACCCGCCCTCGTGTTAGCTCGATTATTCCATTGACAGGATCTTCCCCTATTTTCCGAGCCCCAAGGATAACTTCGCCAAGCTCTTTAGCAAGAGTTAAGGTCTTCCGAATAACTGTGCGCTTGAGCTCGTGTCCAGTCATCATGGGCATCGCCAAGGCTGTGCTGCCACCCATCTCAATCGTCAGATTTCGGGCGTAGCGTTCAGCTTGAAGTGGACTCGACACACTGTGTAGAACGACCTGATTGCCATGGCAATCGCCTAAAGCGAAGGGGGCTAGATCGAGTCCACCAATAACAAAACTATCCATCTGTAGTTCTGGAAAAGCGCGACCCATGCCGTCTCCATCAACTACAGGTAAGCCCATTTGAAGAGCGCAAATCAGGGGTTTAAGTGCGTTTGCACCGCCAATCTCGCCAATAATAATTGCCTCGAAAGAAGATCCTATATGTGCCTCAAGGATACGAACCGTTTTTTCTAACTCATCTCCACGTGGTATTTTTTCAACAGCAACAGTAGGAGCCCCCATAGTTCCAACGGCACAGACGAGCGCACTGTCATTAACTTGATCTGCTTCAATTACTTGACAAGAAACATTACGAGCCCTGAATTCGGTCTCTAGCCAAATGCGCCCGAGATATGTATTGCCTCCGCCGCCGGTCCCTAAAATACCGGCACCCAATGCGATCGCGTAGGCATCAGAAAGTTGTAAGTCCTTCACGAGCTACTGAATCGATCTTCGACTGGCACGTAGTCAACGTCATACCCAAAAAACCGAGGTCCCACGAGTTCCAATCCTTTATTCGTTCGCCATTTTTCATCACATGGAATTGCAATTACGGCGACTCGGTATCCATAACGCATGGCTTCGGTTGTAATCGGCTCGCCTGTGTCCACATCGAGCAAAACAATCAAATCTGGTACCGTAACTTTAAATTCACCGTCGATTCGTACGGCAAGATGTTCATTTTGAAAACTTAGCTGAAGTTTGTGACCATGGTAGTTATCGATTCCCTCAAGATAGGCATCACCCTTGGCAAAACCAGCTTCAGTTCTTCGTTCCACATCACTGATTTTTCCCTCAAAGACAAGAAATCCCCCGACTGAGTCACGAACTGTATCGACCGGGTCTTCCTCTTTCTGTCGAGCGTTTCGGATTGTTTGACCGATAGTCTCTGCTTTAGTCATGGTGCCTGGGATTGATGCTTCCTTTAAGGTACGTACCGTCGCCGCATAAAGAGCTATCATAGACATAGCACCCATATTTACCGTTACACTGCGGGCAAAAGTTTCTGTCCATTTGTTTGAGATAGTTTCCATTAAGACCGTATTTCCACGCTCATCAGACATCGCGAATGGTGTCGATGAAATTCCATATATGGTATGAGTAACCATTTGAATTTCAGGAAATGCGCGGCCCATTCCATCACAATCAACCATCGGCAGTCGTTCTCTCGCAGCTACATATATTGGAACAACAGAATTTAATCCTCCTGCTTCGATGCTCATAGTCGCCTTAATTGGCTTGCCGATGTATTTGCCTACTGATCTGAACGCGTTAATGATGTCATCACCATTGGGCATTTTTTCAATCATTACAGTTGGCGCCCCCATCATAGCGGTTGGAACGATCAAGTCATCGTCATCGAGTTCATCCAAGGAGTACAGTTCGACTGGCCCATAATCACGGATCGCTCTCCTGGCCATGAGCATACCGATATAAGGATCACCACCTCCGCCAGTGCCAAGTACTGCTGCCCCAAGGGCAATATCTTCTATATTTTTTTCATTTAATATGCGCACGGTTTTAGTCTCCCGCAAGATCGCCAACTGCTTTCACCATTATCCGAGTTGCGTTCCCTGGCAGATAAGCTAACGGAACTTCCTCAACATCTACGATTTCAATCGTGTCTGCTTGCGCGCCTGCTGAAGCGGCTCGATCCGTGGCTTCGGTTTTTGCTTCAGCTAACGCTTCGTCTCGACTCATTTCTGCTAGCGAAAATACTCTATCGGTTTCTCCTCCGACTTGGGCAATTGCAGCGCCAATGGCATTTGCAACCGAGTAATGGTTTGGCTTTAGGATTTCCGACGTTCCTTCAATTTCATCTTGAATCAAAATACTGCCTCCGCCAACGATAACAGCAGGCACTAGAGACGCACTCGTTTTCATTCGGTCAACCGCAACGGAGACCATCTCTTGAAATTCTTTAGTGACACGTTCAATTAGCGGAGAGTCAATGTTAGAGACGTAATCTTGGTTACCAACAGAAGCTAAACCTCCGGCAACTGCGATATCTGTCGCAGTGAGCACGCTACCACCGAAGACCTGTGCTTTTTGGGTCAATTCGAATCCAACACTTTGTGGCCCCACTTTGATCGGATTTTCCTGGATTATTGAACCGCCACCTAAGCCAATAGAGAGAGTATCCGGCATACGGAAATTTGTCCTAACACCTCCAATACTTACCGCAGTCGCCGCTACTCGTGGGAATCCCTGCTGGAGCACTCCAACGTCCGTAGTTGTTCCTCCGACATCAACCACGATGGCATCTTTAAGGTTGCTGAGAAAAGCAGCACCGCGCATGCTGTTGGTTGGACCTGAGGCAAACGTCAAAACAGGGTATTCAGCAGCAAAGTCTGCATTCATTAAAGTACCATCGTTCTGACTGATAAAGAATGGTGCACTGATGTTCATCTCGGAAAGTGCTTCTTTGAAACCTGAAACCGTGGCAACAGCTAACTTACGTAAACAAGCATTCATAACAGCTGCGTTCTCTCTTTCCAGTAGTCCAATTCTTCCTATTGTGCTGGAGAGAGTGATGTTGGCATCCGGTAAGGTTTCTCGGACTATCTCGGATGTTTTGCTCTCGAACTCAGAATTTACAGGTGAGAAAACTGATGAAATTGCAATCGCATTTATTCCTTTACTCTGAATATTTTCAGCAATATTGCGGACTTCATCTGCATCGAACGCGGAGATCTCTCGGCCATCAAACTCATGTCCACCGTGTGCTAAATAGGTGTGGTTACCAAGTACTTGTGCTAGGTCATCGGGCCAGTCCACAAGTGGCGGCAAACAAACCGTTGCAGGCAGCCCCAGTCGAATGCAGGCTGTGGGTTCCAATCGACGTCGTTCTACCATTGCGTTGGTAAAGTGAGTAGTTCCAATCATTACTCCATCAATAGACTCGACATCGAGATTTGAACTCTTCACCACGGTGCGTAACGCACTTACGATCCCGTCAGTAATATTCTCTGTAGTTGGCGTTTTGGTCGTGGCCACAACATTTACGCCGTCCATAACAACAGCATCCGTATTAGTACCGCCAACATCGATTCCGATCCGCACTATCCTTCTCCTATGTTTATCACTAAGGCTAGATGACTAGAATTGGTAACACACATCCCCGACATCAAAGAGATTGACCTATTCCTAGCACTTCGCCGTTATCCGGTAAGTGTCCCAACAATGGCTTGAATTCTGTTTCATAACCAAACGCTTGCGGACCAACCACGCATAACGCTTCTGGTGTCTTTAGGCCGGCTGCTCCGGGTACGACTAGTACCGAAACTCTTGTACCGTAATGCAGCCTTTCTGTTGAGATCGGTTCTCCGGTCTCTTCAGTCACAATACAAATCATGTCAGGAACAGTTGCCACAACTTCACCATCCTGCCTTGCTATTAAAAATTCGTTTTGAAAATCGATTTCCAACAGACTTGCGGTGTCACCGAAACCTTCGATGATAAGGTTACCGCGGGCAAATCCCCGCACGGTGCGTCTAAATACGTCAATGATCTTACCACGCAGTTGTACTTTCCCCCCAAGGCTATTGGCTATAACGTACGAAACATCTTCGCCACGTGCTCTAGCTTGTAGAACTCTTTCACCCAAATTGCAAGCTAGTGACATCGTATAGGGGACACAATAGTCTTTCACTTGTTTGCCAGTCAGTACAACACCAGCAAGACCCGCTGTTGCTCCCATTGAAGTTGCCAGATTGCGTGCGAGACGTTCCGACCAGAGCGCATCGATGGTCGTTGGAATTATTACACTGCCTTTTCCCGCCTCTACCATTGCTAATGGTGTTACTTCTACATCTCCATGAAACAAAAATGTTGACATCTGTAATTCGGGAAAAGCGCGACCCATTCCATCTCCATCTACGGTAGGAATTCCCGCTTGCAGACCTGCAATTAAGGGTCCCATCGAATTTGCACCACCAATTTCGGCGATAACGATCGCATCAAATTTGTGATCGAGGTGATCTTCAAGAAGTCGAACAGCGCGTACGAGTTCAGTACCTTCCGGCAATTTCTCAATACCAGCAGTCGGAGCCCCAATCATGCCGACAACCACCATGAGGTTATCCTCTTCTACCATCTTTGGATCGATTAATCGTTGAGCACCGTGTTTTTTGAGCTCACGTCTCAACTGGATGCTTTCCAGGTATGGGTCACCCCCGCCGCCCGTCCCGAGGATTCCGGCACCGATTGCCACAGCTTCCACATCATCAACAATGATCTGGGTTTTCACGCGTCGATCGCCTCTGAAACGAGATGGCAAGCAGCCTGTCGGCCATTTCCCATATCCCGAAGTAGTGGGGTAACAGTGTTACAAATTTCAATCTTGACAGCCTGGCAACGAGGAGCAAAAGGGCATCCTAATTCGGGCCGGGCATCGGAGGTTTCCCCTTTTAAAAGTATTTCCGCGATGTCGATTTCTGGGTCTGGCTCGGGGATTGCAGAGATCAATGCTTGGGTATACGGGTGTGCTGGGTTGCCGAAAACTGTAGCGACGTTACCAACTTCCACAATTTTTCCAAGATAGAGCAGAGCTACCCGATCGCAGAGATAACGAACCACTCCCAAGTCATGCGAGATAAATAGATAGGTGAGGTCGAACTCTTTTTGCAGGTTGTCCAGTAAATTCAAAACTTGCGCCTGAACGGACACATCTAACGCTGAAGTTGGTTCGTCAAGAACAAGAAGTTTTGGTTTTACTGACAGGGCGCGAGCGATACCAATTCGTTGCTGTTGCCCACCACTGAATTCATGTGGATATCGATAATAATGTTCTTCCTTGAGGCCAACTGTATCAAGCAGTTCTAAAACCTGCCGTCGCGCTTCAGAGCCTTTGACTCCTTGGTGTACTAAAAGTGGCTCAGCAATTATTTGGCCAACCGTCATGCGACCATTTAGCGAGGCCGCAGGGGATTGGTAAATCATCTGCATATCAACGCGCTTTTCCTGTAATGCACATCGCCCTAGCTTCGAAATATCGCTGTTCTCGAAAAATATTTCCCCGTCCGTCGGTTCCATCAGCCGAATCACACACTTACCAATAGTCGTTTTACCTGAGCCGGACTCTCCGACCAGTCCTAGTGTGCTCCCGGCATGAATGTCGAAATTAACGTTGTCGACCGCTTTAAAGGTTGCACTCGAATTTTGTAGGAAACCCTTGCCCTTAGAAAAATGTTTTCGTAGATTTCTTACAGCTAGAAGTGGATGAGAAAGACTCATGATGCCTTTTAATAGAGATGGCAACTGGTAGAGTGGTCAGAATCTACAATTGCTGAGACGGGAATATCTTCGCGGCAAATATTCATCGCTTCTGTGCATCGTGGATGAAAACGACACCCTGTTGGCGGTTTGTTTAGGTTGGGAATGAGTCCGGGAATGCCTTCCAAGGAACCGCGCAACGTCTGCCTAGACGGTACTGCCTGGATCAGACCGCGGGTATATGGATGACGCGGGTTCTTAAATAATTCCCTGACTGGAGCCTGCTCTATCACTCGACCCGCGTACATCACAGCAGCCTTCTCACAAGTTTTGGCCACAACTCCTAGGTTATGGGTAATCAATAAAACCGTCAGTTGTAAACGATTCACAAGATCGATGATCAATCGGAGTATCTGCGCTTGTATAGTGACATCTAGAGCCGTGGTGGGTTCGTCTGCGATCAACAAGTCGGGGTTTCCAGCCAGTGCCATTGCAATCAATACCCGCTGTCGCATACCGCCTGAAAACTGGTGTGGATACTCCTCTATCCTGAGGTCGCCGTCCGAAATTCCTACCAGACTCATTAATTCGATGGCACGACTATGCGCATCTTTTCTAATTTGTCGTGCGGACGGTAGGATGCCTCTCCATATTCCAGGAACTTCGTTCGCTTCGTAACATTGATAAAGCACAGCATCAATTAACTGTTCCCGGATCGTAAACAGTGGGTTTAAGTTGGTTGCCGGGTCTTGAAATATCATACCCAGGCGGTGAGCGCGAAAGCGGCGTAATTCTGATGAGTTTTTTTTGAGTATATCCTCACCGTCAAAAAGGATCCTTCCGTTGGTGATCTGGCCTGACCGTTCGGGTATCAACTTAGCAACACTTAGTGCAGTCATCGATTTACCACAGCCCGTTTCGCCTACTAGCGCTGTCACATCACCACGCTCTAGTTGCAGGTTTATCCCTGCCAGCACCTTTGCAACACCATCGAACGTCTTAAATTCAAGATGAAGATTTTGAATGTCTAGCAACATGAAAGTACTGCCTCTATTAACGACGCGATCTGGGATCCAGAACATCACGGAGACCATCTCCGAGTAAGTTCCAACTAAACACCACCACGAAGATCGCCAGGCCAGGAAAAGTCGCAACCCACCATTCACTCGGGAAATAAGCTCGCCCGTCATTGATCATAGCACCCCATTCCGGTGTTGGCGGTTGCGCCCCGAGGCCTATAAATCCAAGTGCAGCTGCCGTTAGCACGGCGAATCCAAAGTCCGTACTCATTTTTACGATGATTGGGGATACTGCGTTAGGCAGAATGTGTCGAAACAAAATTCGGGCATGACTTGCCCCAATTCCGTTGGCAGCTTCTACAAATGCCTCTTCTTTAAGCGATAGAACCAGGCTGCGGGTTAATCGTGCAAATCCCGGCCACCACACTAACGAAATTCCAATCATGACATTGGTGATTCCTTTCCCAAGGGCTGCAGTGATGGCTATGGCCAGCACTAAAGCTGGGACTGCAAGGAAAATGTCGGTAATCCGCATGATCAGATCATCAATCCAGCGCCCAAAGTAGCCAGCCACTGCTCCCAAAGTGACGCCGATGGTAGCCGCAAGACTAATAATGACAATGCCGACCTGCAGTGCAAGTCCAGTACCCATAAGCACTCGACTGAAGATATCGCGGCCAATCTTGTCGGTACCAAAAAAGTGGGCGGCACTTGGGGGTTGGAATCGTTCAAGTACGTGAGTGGCGCCGGCGGCGTCCTCAGGGTATGGAGCAACCATCGGTGCGATAAATGCAAAGAGGATTACAACCAATAGCATGCAAAGACCTACCATCGACAATGTATTGCTACGAAAGCGATAAAAACCGCGTCGAACATTCTCCCAGCGGACCAATTTTCTGTTTGTTTCGAGTTCTAGCGTAGATGAAACTCTTTTGACATTAGTCATAACGAATTCTCGGATCTAACACACCATAAATCAGATCAGTAAAGATATTCACTAAACTGAAGACAACGCCATAAAGGATCGTGATCCCCATGATTGGCTGAAAGTCCATTCGTAAGGAAGATTCGACAATATATAACCCAAGCCCAGGCCAATCAAAGATGGTTTCAACCAACACGGCTCCTGCCATTAGCCAGCCAAACTCGAGGGAGATTACTGTTAAGGTTGCGATGAAGGCGGTCCGTAATACATATTTTCCGATGACTAGCCGTTCAGGAAGTCCGACAGCCCGTTCCATTTTGACAAAGTCCTTATCAAGCGCTTCCAACATGTTAGCCCGGGTAATCCGCGTAATGCTGGCTAATGCCCCAAATGACAGAACCAGGGCAGGCAGAAAAAGATGAGTTATGGAAGCCTTGAATGCGCCAAAGTCTAGCCGTAACAAACTATCAACTGTATAGAGCCCGGTAATGGTCTCTGGGGGTATCATCAAAATATCCAGACGCTTGCTAATAGGGAACCACCCTAAGGCTAAACCAAATATTAGTTGGAAAATCATGGCTAACCAGAACTGTGGAAAGCTAACAAAAAAAAGCACAAAGGTCCGTGACACATGATCTGGAATTCGGTCTTTATACAGAGCTGACAATACACCTAATGTTGTACCTAGAACTGCCGCCAGCAATACAGCAGCGAGAGTCAGTTCCAGGGTTGCAGGAAAGAAAGTTCGTAATGATTCAGCAACACCGCGTCGAGAATAAAGCGACTCTCCCCAATCACCGCGAAACAATCCTACGACATAATTAACGTATTGGATAGGTAGGGATTTATCCAACCCAAATTCCTGTCGCAATGTCTCTTTTATTTCCGGGGTTGCCTGGGGACCTGCAGCAAGACCGACCGGATCTCCAGGAATGACTCGGGAAATGCTAAATGTCAGGATGGATAACCCAATTAGTAGTGGGACCAACAACAGCACTCGACGAACGAAATAGCCGAATCTTATGTTCACAAGATTCGGCCCAATATTAGATAGAAAGGGTAGGAAAAATTCGGGGTGCAACATTGCACCCCGAATTTAGAGTTTAGATCAATACTAATTACATCCATCCATCCACAAATCCTGGAAGAGGACAGTAATGGGGTACATCGGTGAATACAGGTAGCCTTTTACACAATCATTGAAACCAACCAAGCTATCCTCAGTGTACATCCAAACGGAGGGCTGATCTGCAATGATTTGGCGTTGCACGTCTGCGTACAGTGCTAGGCGCTCATCCATATTACCTATCACCCGGGCCTTGTCTAGCTTTGCATCGACGTCCTCGTTTTTGTAGAAGCTACACGAGTTGAAACTGCCCCATTGTCCAGAATGATACTGGTTGTAGAGGTTGGCATCTGGATCCAGGTAGGAAGGCAACGTATAGATATTAATCAAATCCGGTCCAGTATCTACTGAGCCACAACTGGCGACCATATCCGGCCACAGCATTGGCTTCATATTGAGGGTAATCCCAATCTTGCTCAAACCCTCAAGCAGTATCAGGCCAGGGATTTCCTCTCGGGGGAATTGTGTGACATAGACGTAGTCAAGTGTGATCCCACCATCTGGCCATGGCGTTTTAGCAAGATATTCCCGAGCCTTATCCAGATCATAGGTTGGCACTTCTGCCTCGGTATAGCCGAGAAAATTACTGGGGGTCGGGCCAGGCAGTACGGTGACCTTTACATCTAGGGCCGTAGGCAAAGCATCGTAATTCATGGTGTGTGCAATTGCTTTACGGAGGTTGACGTCGCTCGTATATTTCCCCTGATTGTTCATCTTGAGCGTATTGATGAAGAACCCTACGTCTTCCGTAATATGGAAGCCTGATGCATTAGCAATGTCGTCTTTATCACTACCAGCAGGGCTGTCCGCGATGTGCGTTTCTCCCGCAAGGAGAGTATTCTTCTGAGTAGCTGCGTCACGTTGGATGATCCAAAGTACGCCGTCCACGTGTTTGCCGTTGTTCCATCCAGCCCAATAATCATCTACTGCTACAAACTCGTAGACATTTCCGATCTCCCAGCGACCTTGGGTAAATGGCCCGGAGCCGGCTTCGTGCAGCTTGAGATAGCTCTGCCCAAAATCGTCGCCGCGGTTCGCTTCTACAATCGCAGGATTGACTACAAACAATTGTGTCAAAGTACCTACAAATGGGGCAAATGGTTTGGTCAAAGTAAAGCGAACCGTGTGTGTGTCGACAGCTTGTGCAGTATCTTCGTCTGCAATACCTGCCCAGCGCCATGACGGTGGGCCAGAAATTTCTAGTATGCGATTGAAGCTATAAACGACCGATTCTGCGGTGATTGGACTTCCATCATGAAAGACTGCTTCTTCGTGTAACTTAAAAGTCCACACCATGGCATCATCGCTAGCGCTCCAACTCTCAACCAAAAGAGGTTCAATACCTTCACCGCGATAGATGAACATGGCGTCATACAGGCTTCGAAGCGATGCATTAATCGAATAGTTCTCTCCAGTAGCTGGGTCGATGTTATCGATATCCTGATTTCCGCCATAGAGCAAAATATCTTTCGCATTGGCAGTACCTTGGTAAAGTAATGTACTGAGAATTATGCCGATTACAGGAAAACATCTTCTACCAAAAATTTTCATCACCTTGTCCTCCAAAAATTCGGGCGCGAAACACCCGGTCTTTTATCGTGTTGTCCTTAAATGCTATTTCGAGTAACCCCTCTAGTATTGGTACGAAACCTAGTTCTGTCAATCGTCTTTTGTTGCCCATGCATAATCGACCTTGTTTTACCCAATTTTACGCAAACAATCGGCTCATGCAGATAACGCGTAACCAGAAAAATAAGTACTGTTTGGAATTTTTCCATCTCGATGTGAGTGCGAGAGCCTAGTACAGCTCCAGGATCCGCTCGATCACCGGGGGTTCTTCAATAACTGCAAGAAATCGCATCTGGCCGCCACAGTGGGGGCAGATCAGGGGATCCACCTCATAAACCTTCTTGATCAACCTTGCCCAGGTACTGCGGGCAGCTTTGGTCAGCTCAGATTCTGGAGTGTCCGAGTCAGGCCCTCCGGCGATAAATCATTGGCGGGTTTCACTCAGCGGGCTCCACTAAGCAGGAAATCCTTTATCAGCCAAGATTCTGATGGGTGACCCCTTCTTTCATGACTAATCGAATAGACTCCTCTTTAAGAAGAATTTCTATATCTTCCAGCGGGTTACCTTCCACCATCACCACGTCGGCCAGCTTGCCTTCTTCAATTGTACCCAATTCCTTTTCTAAACCTAGGACGTGGGCCGCAACACGAGTGCCCGATTCAATAGCCTCCATAGGTGAAAAACCATTGTCTACCAGAAGTTTGATCTCACCAAGATTCTTTCCATGTTGGTTAAAAGGGCTTCCTGCATCTGTTCCCATCGCTATCTGAATTTCTGCCTCCTTTGCCATTCGTAGGCTTTCAAGATGGAAAGGTTTGACCTTTAGCGCCTTCTCCACAGCAAAAGCAGGAATTCCCGCCTTAGTACCTTTGCTCTCAATGTGATATTGGGCCGATAGCGTCGGGATTAAGGGAACTCTTCGCTTCGCCATCAGAGAGATCGCCCTTTCATTCAAATATACCCCGTGCTCAATGCTATCTATCCCGGCATGCAGTGCGTTGAGAATCCCATTGGTGCCCATGGCATGCGTTGCTGTCTTTTTGCCCGCCTTGTGTGCCTCCTCAACTCCTGCTCTAAGTTCGTCCCTGGTTAGCTGTTCACTGCCCGGTTCAACTCCAGGGGTCAGAACTCCTCCAGTAGCCATGAGTTTTACAATATCGGCGCCCGCCTTGATTTGGAGTCGCGCAGCCTTCCTAACTTCATCAACCCCGTTCGCTTCCAACCCAATTTGCCAGCCGTGACCTCCGGTCATACAGATTAGCTGACCGGAGGCGAGCATCCGCGGTCCGGGTATCAATCCGGACTGTATGGCAAGCTTGAGACCCAAATCAATTCCGGATATTCCGCCCATATCTCTAATGGAAGTAATGCCGGCCTTCAGGGTCTTCGTAGCAGAATTTGCTGCCTTCAAAGTGGCCATTGTTTCCGGTTCGGAGGTTAAACTCGATACAGGATCAGGACCACCATCCAAACAGAAGTGAACATGACAATCAATGAATCCCGGTAGCAGGGTTCTTCCCTGCAGTGAAATCTTTTCTACATTCCGAGGAATTTGATATTTTCCTTTGGCTACTTTGACGATTCTTCCCTCATCCACAATAACTGTCGTGTGCTCATAAACTCTGCCGTCACCGATAATGACGGTTCCATCTACAAAGGCAGTCGTCATAAAATCCTCCAAAAGGTAAAGTCAGGTGTGAGGCCGCAGCCTAGATTTATCACTCCATCGCCTCAAGATTCGGTCGTGGGTAAGCTGACTTACTCTGCGATAATCTCATCTTTATCAATATTTCTATTGTCTTTAATGCTGCAACGTTAGGGTCTATAACCGGGATCCCCAGCTTATCTTTTAGGAAATCAACCATCCCAAACATAGCACCACAACCTAGTATGAGAACATCCGTACCGTCCTCTTCGACTGCCTGCTTAGCTGCCAGAAGAATTTCATTTCTTTGTTCTTCATTAGAGTTGTCAACTTCCAGTCCGGTTGCTTGCATACACCGGACAGAAACAAGGATATTGTCCATACCATACAGCCTGGCTTTGTCCTGTACATCATGGGATCCGCCACCGGGGCCTATTGCACCTCGGACATTACTGGAAGTCGCTTTAGGTTGCAGAATCGTAACCCTTCGGCCCAAGTTGTAAGCCAAGGCTAGGGATGACTGCAAAAGACCGACTACTGGTATGTTTAGGCGTTCTTTAGCAGCTATTAAGCAAGCGTCAAGCAAACACAAGATCAATACGCCATCATAGACATTCTCATCGACCTCATTGATTAACTCCATAATATAAGATGTATACAAGCTCTCCCAATATTGCTGGTCCATGAGCCGTGCCCCTTTTCTAGGAAAGACGAAATCAACTTCAGTGTCAGGTTCTTTGATTGAATTATAATACCCTTGCAAAGCCGGTAGAAGTGAGTTGATAGCAAAGTCATCGGTGCTAGATCTTACACTGATAGCCTTGATCTTCATTTTATTTTATCTCCTCTTATTATCTCAACAGTTTAAAGTTATTCTGTAGTAGACTGAAATGATAAATATTTTTCATGTCATTGTAAGCAATGCGAAACAATCTCAGAAAGAACCTTAAACAAGGATATTTTGAAGGTGAAAATCACACTTCTTTAAAGCGAAGCGAAACTTGAGAAATAACATCTTAAACACCAGTGGCTTTTTTATTCACGCACTTTTTTCGATCCTTCTTCATCTAAAATACAAATGCCGTCTTCCTCCCTGATAACGACGCCATAGTCTTTTCTTGCGCTCTCCATGCTAACATAACCTTTGATAACATCTTTCAGAACGGATTCTGGATCTCTCTCGTACGGGTTACCCCAGCCACCACCGCCGCCGGTTAAAACAGTGTGTCTTTCTCCTTTTTTAATTGAAACTTCAGTAACCTTACCAAACTTCTTCTCTTTTTCAGTCCCCGGCCAAAGAATCCCAAGATTGGGAAGACCGTTCTTGCCACCAAAAAGACCCCAAGGAGGAAATTTGGTCTGTTCAATAACCGCTCCTCCAACGACATCGGTTAGTATCTGAATATCCTTCTCAATTCCCAATCCGCCGCGAAATTTACCTGGTCCTCCCGAGTCCTGCCTCAGGCACCACTTTTCTATGAGGATCGGAAACCTTTCTTCCATAACCTCATGCGGGATCGATTCACTGCCACTCATTAAATAGATTATCAAGGCATCCCCCCCATCACCATCAAAAGAGGCCCCATGGCCAATAGGTCCCTGGCCGGGAACGCAGAAAAACCACTTCCCGTCCCTGGGACTTATCCCATAAAAACGGACACCCGCGCATATGTCACCGCCGGAGCGAGCCACCGCTTTTTCGGGTAAAACTTCAGCCAGTGCTTTGAAAATACTTTCGCCGAGAGGTTCGCCCGTCCAACCGTACAGGTAAGTGGCCGTTGGTTGTTGAGGATTGTATATGGAGGCCTCGGGTGCTATAACTTTGAGTGGCCGCCAGTGACCCCCGCTGGATCGGGTATGGGGATCCAGAAGCATTTTTACGGCCAACCTGGATACAGCAACAGTCGAGGGAAACGGGCAGTTTATCGGTCCCGGAGTTTGCGGAGCGGAGCCGGTTGTGTCGATTGTCATTTCATCTTTTTTGACCTTTACAGTCACCCGTACTTTGAGAGGATTGTCATCCAGCCCGTTGCTGTCCAGTCCGCCTTCCGCAGAGTACTCTCCCTCCGGTATCTTGGCAATTGTCTGTCGCATAAGTTTCTCGTCCTGATCCATGATCGCTTCTATGGCCAGATCGATAGTTTCTTTCCCATACTTGTCCACCAGGGCGAGTAGACCCTTTTCTCCCACATCGCAACAAGCAATTTGGGCGGTCAAATCACCAATGGTAGAATCTGGAAGCCTGGTATTGTGGCGAATGATATCAACGATCTCTTTATCGAGTATGCCCTTTTTAACCACTTTTACCCCGGGGAGTATAAGCCCTTCCTGATACATATCCGTATAATTGGCAGCGAAAGGGGAACTGGCACCAATGTCTGCCCAATGCGCCTTAGTCGCTGCATAACCGAATAATTTTTTTTCGTAAAATATAGGTTTGAAAACCAACACATCCGGATTGTGTGAACCGGCAAAATAACTCCAGGCCGCTATAAAAACATCGCCTTCCTCGACGTTTTCCTTGCCAACGTGGTTGGTAACATTATCGATACCGAAGTTAACGGTTCCCTGGAAAACAACAGCTCCCCGTCCTTCCGCAATCAATTCTGTTTTACTGTTGTATAAATCGACACAAAAATCAAGCATTTCATAGAGTATCGGGCTCATAGAGGTCCTGCGCAGGCTGATCGACATTTCATTAGCAACCGAAGTAAGCGCATTCTTAATCACTTCAACCGTTATCGGATCTAATGCTTTCTGCTTTTCCACATTTGACTCTCCTTATTCCCGGGATTTATGGGAAATTAAATCGCGATTACATTTGATTCACGCATTTTGTTCGACGCTTCTTCATCTAAAATACAGATACCATTTTCCTCCCTGATAACGACGCCATAGTCTTTTCTTGCGCTCTCCCTGCTGACATAACCTTTGATGACATCTTTCAAGACGGATTCCGGATCTCTCTCGTATGGGTTACCCCAGCCACCACCGCCGCCGGTTAAAACTGTGTGACTTTCTCCCTTTTTAATTGAAACCTCGGTAACCTTACCAAACTTCTTCTCTTTATCGGTCCCCGGCCAGAGTATCCCAAGATTGGAGAAACCGCTCTTGCCACCAAAAAGACCCCAAGGAGGGAATTTGGTTTGTTCAATAACCGCTCCTCCAACGACATCGGTTAGTATCTGTACATCCTTCTCAATTCCTAACCCTCCGCGAAATTTACCAGGTCCTCCCGAATCCTGCCTCAGGCACCACTTTTCTATGAGGATCGGAAATCTCTCTTCCATAACCTCATGCGGGATAGATTCACTGCCACTCATTCCGTAGATGATTAAGGCATCCCCTCCATCACTATCGAAAGAGGCCCCATGCCCAATAGGCCCCTGGCCTGGAACGCAGAAGAACCACTTCCCGTCCCTGGGACTGATCCCATAAAAACGGACACCCGCGCATATGTCGCCGCCGGAGCGTGCTACGGTTTTTTCGGGTAAAACTTCAGCCAGGGCTTTGAAAATACATTCACCAAGCGGTGTTCCTGTCCACCCATATAAATAGGTGGCCGCAGGTGGTTGAGGATTATATATGGAGGCCTCGGGTGCTATAACTTTAAGTGGCCGCCAGTGGCCCCCGCTGGATCGGGTATGGGGATCCAAGAGCATCTTTACACCTACCCTTAATAAGGCAACCGTCGAGGGAAACGGGCAGTTCATCGGTCCCGGTGTTTGCGGCGCGGAGCCGGTTGTGTCGATTGTCAATTCATCTCCCAATACCGTTACAGTCACCCGTACTTTGAGAGGATTATCATCCAGCCCGTTGCTGTCCAGTCCACCTTCCGCGGAGTACTCTCCGTCCGGTATCTTGGCAATTGTTTGTCTCATAAGTTTCTCGTCCTGATCCATAATCGCTTCCATGGCCAGAATCATGGTCTCTTTCCCATACTTGTCCACCAGGGCGAGTAGACCTTTTTCTCCCACCTCGCAACAAGCAATTTGGGCGGTCAAATCGCCAATGGTAGAATCTGGAAGCCTGGTATTGTGGCGAATGATATCAACGATCTCTTTATTGAGTACGCCCCTTTTAACTACTTTTACCCCCGGGAGTATAAGCCCTTCCTGATACATATCCGTATAGTTGGCAGCGAAAGGGGAACTGGCACCGATGTCTGCCCAATGAGCTTTAGCCGCTGCATAACCGAATAGTTTTTTGTCGTAGAATATTGGTTTAAAAACCAACACATCCGGATTGTGTGAACCGGCAAAATAACTCCAGGCTGCTATAAATACGTCACCCTCCTCGACATTTTCCCGGCCAACATGTTCAACTACCTTGTTTATCCCGATATTTACGGTTCCCTGGAACGCGACGGATCCCCGGCCTTCCGCAATCAATTCTGTTTTGCTGTTGTAAAGGTCGACACAAAAATCAAGCATTTCATAGAGTATCGGGCTCATAGAGGTCCGGCGCAGACTAAAGGACATTTCATTGGCAACCGAAGTAAGTGCATTCTTTATGACTTCAAGCATTATCGGATCTAACGTTTTTGGCCTATTCATTCAAGGTCCCTTTTCTGGCAATTACCAAATTCCCCACTTTGTCGACTTCACATTGGTATCCTTGGGGGACATTGCTCACAGTCGTTGGCTCTTCAATGAGCGCAGGCCCGTTGATGAAATCGTGAGCCAGTAACTTGGACCTTTCATAAACCTGGTAATTATCAAATGTCCTATCCATAGCGTTTAATACTTCTCTGCTACCTTTTAAAGCAACTTTCGGATTCCCATTGCCAGTCGCGATCTCTCGCAGCCTTGGCTTAGGCACCTTTCCTATGGCAGTAACTCTTAAGTGAACGATTGCAGCCGGTTGTTCCAGTGAATACCCCCAAACGTGTTGATATACTTTGGTAAACTCTTTATAAATCTTCTCTTGGGAGTCTTTATCAATTGGAAAATCGACCGGTACATTTACGGTATGCTCTTGTTTGGCATATCTCATATCCAGCGACTTGGACATCACTCTGTCATTATTGGGCACATTTTCGCTACCAAGTGTTTCATCGCCCTTCGTTACCAATTCCTCCAGTTTTCTATTTATCTCTTCCAGGTTAAGGGTATCCATGGACTCGGCCACTGTCAGGGAAAAGTCATGCCTAATGTTGATGGTCAACATTCCCCAGGCCGAAAAGTTAGCCGGGGCAACAGGTACAATCACGGAAGGCATTTCCAGTTCGCTAATCAAATAAGCCCCGAAAAGAGGGCCTGCACCTCCATAGCTTAAGAGTTTAAAATCTCTCGGGTCCTCGCCCTGATTAATAGTTATTTCCTTTATTGCATTGACCATATTGCTGATAGCGATACGAAGAATACCGCTGGATGCCATCGCCAAATCCATATTCAGGGGTTTACCTATTTTATTCATTATTCCTGACCTAGCTTTTTCCTTGTCCAAGTCTATTTCTCCCCCCAGGAAATAACCTGGATCTATATAACCGTTACTAAGGGCAGCGTCGGTGATGGTTGGTTCTGTACCACCTTTTTTACAGCAAATTGGTCCTGGATTTGCGCCTGCACTTTGGGGTCCCACGCGCAGCGCTCCTTCCTCTCCAATCCAAGCAATGGTACCTCCTCCTGCCCCCACCGTGTTGATACTCATCGTTGAAAGAAGAACTCTCCATTCATTGATTATTGCTTCCTGTTTCATCATGGCCCGACCATCCCTTATGATACAAATATCACAGCTCGTGCCCCCCATATCTAGCGTGACAAGATTCTTATGATCGAGATTATTTGCCAAAAACATTCCTCCGGTTACACCTCCCGATGGTCCTGAAAAAAGGGTGTTTATCGGATTCATCATGGCCAGATCGCTTGTCATTCCACCACCATCTGACCGTGTTATTATGACTCTTCCCCTGAACCCCCTCTCAACAAGCTCTTTTTCCAGATTAGCGACCCAGGTCTGAATAGTCGATTTCAGGTAGCCATCGAGTATTGTGGTCATGCTTCTTTCATATTCTCGATGTTCGCTAACTATATCTGAGGAAATAGAGACCGAAACTTCCGGGTATTCCTCGAGGATTATCTCTCTTGTTCTCTTCTCATGGTCAGGATTTTTGAAAGAATGAAGATAACAAACAGCGACTGACTCTACACCCTCTTTACTCAGTTCCCTGGAGACTCTTCGGACTTCTTCAATTTCCAGATCAATTAGAACATCGCCTTTATAGTCAAGCCTTTCAGTGACATCAAACCTGAGCTCTCTTGGAGTAGGTGGCGGGTTTTTTTTATATTTTATGTTGTACAACTGGGGTCTATCGTATTTAGCAATTTCAGGTACATCGCGAAATCCCCTGGTAGCTACATAAGCTGTTTTTGCGCCCTTTCCTTCCAAAAGGCAATTCATCGCTGTGGTTGAACCGCTCACAAAGAAACTGTCTACCTGGTTTAAATCCAGCTTTGCCTTCTCAATGGCATTCAGGATGCCGAGCAGCGTGTTGTCTGGAGTCGTTGGGGTCTTTTCTACTATGAATTCGCCTGTATCCTCGTTTAAAACAACGATATCGGTGAAGGTTCCTCCCGTATCTACGGAAAACCTTATTTTTGAAAAATTACTCATATCGATTCTCCTTTCTCGTAAGTTCAGCGATGAAGCATCAAATGTGGTGTTTATCCGCCCCGCATGGTATTTGGTAGGAAAAGGCTAATTTGAGGAAATATAATAAGGAGGGCAAGGGTCAAAATATCCATAAGAAGAAACGCCCCAATGCCTCGGAAGATTTCTGCTAAAGAGATTTTGTCACCGACCACCCCCTTAAGAACATAAACTGACAAGCCGACGGGTGGGGTAATAGCCCCTATCTCGGTTAATTTTATATAGATAATACCAAACCAAATTAAATTCACCTCCATACTTATCAGAACGGGCAGGAGAATCGGCATGGTCAGTAACAAAATGGATAGAGCGTCAAAAAACATACCAAGAAAGACGTACACGATAGCAATGACAAAAATTAATATAAAAATGTTGACACCCACAAGACCAATCCATTTTGCTAATTCTTGGGGGAGACCGCTTAATGTGATAAACAGACCAAAGACAGAAGCACCGAGCACCAATAGGATGACCATCCCCATGATCCCCAGGGTTTCGGAAAAGGTGTCTCTTATTTTCGGCCAGGTGAATTTCCTGTTTATGATCATGAGGATAAAGGCGACTAAAGATCCCACTGCCGCTGCCTCAGTAGGCGTAAAGAATCCCGAGTAGAGACCTCCCAGGAGTGTGACAATTAGAACCAAGATGCCCCATACGCTACCCAATGCCTTCCACCGCTTTGTCCATGTAACTATCTCGCCCGGCATGTTCGGAGCAAGGCTGGGGTTGAATCGCACTCGAATGAAGATCATGGCCATATAAATGATAATGGAGAGAGCGGCCGGCACATATCCGGCTAGAAGAAGTTTACCCAAAGAGGCACCAGTAGTAACTGAATAGACGACCATCATTATGCTTGGCGGAACAAGCACCGCAATTGTGGCAGCTGAAGCGACCGATCCGGCCGCGAGAGATTTATCATAATTGAAGCGAAGCATTTCCGGAATTGCGATTCGCCCCATGGCTGCCGTTGCCGGGACGCCAGTACCCGCGCAGGCTCCAAATAGCCCGGAAGCCAGACATGTCGACATGGCTAATCCTCCAGGGATTTTGACAAGCCAGATCCGAGCACAGTCAAAGGCGGCGGAGGTTAATCCGCCATGGACACTGACATACCCCAAAAGCAGGAAAAGAGGTATTGCTGTGAGGGTAAAGACAGAGACAGAAGAGTAGTAATGTAAAGGTAAGAGAAAAAAAGTCTTTTCAACTCCAAGAAGAACTATCAACCCGGAGAACCCCGAGAGTGCCATCGCAAAGGCGATAGGCACTCCTAAGGCAAGAAGGGCAACAAGGAAAAGAATCCCCAGAAATCCAATAATCAGAGGATCCATACCTAATTCCTTCTCAAAATATTGGTCAATTCAATAATTCCGGTTCGAAGGATTTGAGCGGTCAAGAGCCCCAGACCAACAGGCAGAAACCATCGAAAGGGCCAAACCGGGAAATCTATTATCCCGATCTTTAATTCACCGGAAATGGTTCGAGACCAAGCTACCCCCAAAGTCAGCCAGGTGAGTAGCCCAAAGCAGGCGACCCCGATTAGAGCGCTTACAAATCTTAGTATGGCCTGAGTCTTAGGCGGGAAACGAAGCGCAATAATATCCACCGAAATATGCCCCCGGTTCATCTGGACGTATGCTTGAGGCAAGAAACAGACCACAGCCATTAAGGCTTCACTGGTCTCAAGTGCCCCTGGGATACTACTGACAATCTTTCTCCCAAAGGCGTCTCCAACCATTGTCAGCATCATTATCGTCAGTCCCACCGATCCTACGAACAATAAGGCGAGACTCAACTTATCGAGAATTGTACCAATTACATTTCCGATCCTTAAAACGCTTGGCATGCAAGACTCTCACAATAGCATTCGTAACAGGTGTCCATCCATTAATACCATAAATGCCTTCCCGCCCCCCGCCAAAGGGGAGCGTAGTTCATGGATGGACACTGTCGAGTAGCCCAGTGAAGAAAAAGGATTGTCATTCAGCTTAATTTTCCCATGGATATCCTTTTTCCTTGATTTCTCTTTCATAAGCATTCTTCATGAACATGAAGTTCAGATGGGTTGATTTCACATCTTGCCCTTTCACTTCCCATTTACTGAGCCATTCCTCGCGCGCTTGTTTCGCAGCTTTCACCATGATATCAGCGGGCTCTTTATCCAAAATGTGAATCGTTCCTCCATGCTTTTCAACAAACTCTTTCTTCGATTTCTCAATAAACGTTATCAGGGTTTTCGCGAATCGTTCATTTATCTCCGTATTTATCTCGTTTATTGTGTCTCGCACACTTTGAGGAAAGCCGTCCCAGGTCTCCTTATTAATGAGCAAGGTAGCGCTCATACCACAGGTCTCTCCTTCTTTAGGAGTATCTGTAACATGCTTGACTGACTCCCACAATTTTAAATTCGAAAGCCATTGCCAACCAATACCGGAGGCATCAACCACCCCCTTATCGAGGGCTTCGTATAACTCTCTGGCGCTCATCGGCACAGGAACCATACCCATTGCCTTCTGGACTGAGGCAGTAAGGGCCCCGTAAGTTCGAATTCTTTTCCCTTTCATATCTTTCAAAGTGACGAATGGCATTCTTGATTGCAATGTCCCCTTTCCGCTATAATACCCTATGGTTCCAACCAGATTGCGATCAGCCAGCTCCTTTTTGAGGCGAGGGTCCTCTCGATACATCCGAGCAGAGGCCATAACAGCCGCATAAGGGTCACTGGCGTTACCCGGAAGGTCTAATGCGTTCCAATGGGCCATTTGGGGATTAAAGTTGGCGGCGGTTCCTCCGATCTCGGCTACACCCTTTGACACGCCATCCACTAGGTCAGGAGCCTTTAGGAGCGTCTGAGCCCAATATATTTTTATTTTTATCTTACCGCCGGTCCGTCGCTCCAGCTCTTTGGCAAGGTAATTGTAATTGTCAGCCAGGGGTCCCCTTGAGGGCATGATTGTAGCGAGTTTCAAGTTCATTTCCGGTATATCTGTGCTTGCTGCCTGGGAGTTCACCGTCAAACCAACGCCAAGAAACAGTAAAAAAACCAAGGACATCAAACCAGTCATTTTTTGCACTTTTTTTTTCTCCATTTTCATTTTCCTCCGTTTGCTTTATAGAGTTTGAGGTTTAAGAGGGGATTTTGATCTATCTCCCCTATCCCTAATTAAACTCTCTTTACTCGGGCACATAATTTCTTAATTTATTGTTAATTGACTTAATTAAGGCATTTTATTTCATTATTTCTGTATTTTTTAGTATTATATTTTTATTGCATCTATTTCAGGATA
>Ga0208521_1000474_pt1 | contig 24987 bp, 26 predicted proteins | sample ETNtaG_24_FD_185754 | JGI IMG/M metagenome (GOLD analysis project Ga0208521, IMG submission 185754) | Marine microbial and viral communities from oxygen minimum zone, Eastern Pacific Ocean - ETNP201306SV47 (SPAdes) (version 2) | ecosystem: Environmental > Aquatic > Marine > Oceanic ... | reverse complement strand
AAATTTATTGTTCAAGAAAAAAGTCTGCTTTTTTTTTATTTTGTGTCCACGGATTCAATAAAAATACAAGTTTTTATCCCCATGGTACATAAGGACTTACGTCAAGTGCGAAATTTTTTACTTGACAAATTCCAAAAAACATGATATAATATGTTATAGTATTCTTTTTCTAGTTTACAATAATATTATGAGCAGAAAACGTAAGAAATTTGAATTTCCAGCTAATCCTGAGTTCTTTAATTGTGAGGATGCCAATGAAGACGTTAGTTATGGTAATTATGATGACGTGATTAATGGTTTCGCTACTAATGAAAGTGATAAAGAGGTAGTAACCCACGTTAATCTTAATAACTACATCTATCTTAAGGATGAGCTGGGTTATACAGACAAGCAGTTTGAGGATTGGGATCTGGATCATGATTCCGCCTCTGAGTTCTGCTTGCGAAAGCCCACATTTTCTATCGAAAATGTGAGCGAGAGTGATATAATTGATTATATTTATAAGGAGTGTTGAGATATGTTACCATTTGGATTGTTCTTTTTACTATTGCTACTCTAATTACTTAGTAGCAGGAAGATGGGCTAGTGATACACGAGAACTTTGATTTACACTGGAAGGCCATGAGGGAAACTATGGAAAAACAGTTAAATGCAGAGAAAAAACTTGCAGAAGTACGGGATGCGTGGAATGGGCTTATTAACTATCTTGCGGATAATAATGGTCCTGAGCGTCCGAAAGGAGTGTTAGATGTTGTTGATTCTACTTATTTTAAGAAAATACGGAAGATATTGCAGTGAGTAAAGTAACGGATGTTGCTGTTCAGGCGGCTATTATAGCTCGGAGGGGGGCTGGAGAGTCTTGCGAGTCCATAGGTAAGAGTTTGGGGATGCACAGAACCACGGTGCATAGATTCGTTAAAAATCATCCTGATACAGTAAATGAGATAAAAGAGAAGATTTTTGCCGATAATATAGATAATTATACCGAAACACTGGAAAAGGATGTCAAGAACAGTGGAAAGATAGCTGATAGCTATGCAGAGACGGGTAAGATAACAACGGCTGAAGTTGCCTATAAAACCACCACAAACAAGGCTATAGCCCCTGTATTGGTGGATAAAGGTATACATCCCAGTTCTGCGTTCTTCCAGATGAATATAGATAACTCAAAGAGCATCAATGTTGATCAGGATGTGTTTAATGCCCTTGCCAAGGGTTTTGATACAGGTTACGTAGAAATGCATGATGTGATAGAAGTTGAGGCTGAGGAAGAAAAAAGTGCCGGCTAAAATAGATCGTTGCGTGCGCAAGCTTATGGATAAGGGTAAATCCAAGGACAGTGCCTTTGCCATATGTACAAACGCTATTATGAAAAAGAGAAAGAAGAAAAAGAAGGATTAATTTTATTAATTGCTAAAAGGGGAAAGAAAATGGCGGGATATACAGGTACAAAGAAAAAGAAAAAGAAAACAAAAGGAGCACCGGGCTCTGGTACAAGAAAGGGTAAGGCAACCCGTACAGCACATGGTAAACAGGGACAAGCTGATATAGGGAAGGCACTTAAGAAGGGCTTTAATAAGGTAGGGGAACTGGTAAGGAAAGGTGGCGATTGGCTGGAAAAAGGAAACGAAGGCAAACCATCTCCGTACATTGGTCTTGAAAAGCGTTATAAAACCAAGGAAGAATGGCGAAAAGATCAAAAAAAGAAGAAGTGAGTTCTAATGCCTAGATTTACATATTTAAATTGCGAAAGACATGTATATAAATTTCCTTCATCATGTGGATTCTTTCCCGAATTTCATAATGTGGTTTATTGCACTGCTACCCGTAAGTGTGGGATACCGACCAAGCGCAAGTCAAAGAGGAGAAAGAAAAATGAGAAAAATAATATTAGCTAGTATTTTAGGCTTGGCACTATTGTCAAGCGGTTGTGCTGCTATGATGTCAAGGGCTCTTATGAATACGGATTCACGTACACCCCAGAAAGAACTTGACTTCAATCGTACCATTACCAAAGATGTACTGGCTGCCTATGAATCATTGAGCGGCAAGGAAGGTGCTTCTATAAAGGGTATTGTCAAGGCTATTGACCGTGAGGCTAACCGGGCCCATAAGGCAGGTGATCCCTCTGTAGCTGCAATGCTCAGTAATCAGTTGTCACGCCCCATAGTGGAACAGGGACTGCAAACAGGTTTCGAGTGGACCGCCAATACCATATCACAAGTTGCAGGTGGTGCTGTAGGTGGTGGTGGGTTGATCGGTACTATCATAGGGTTGGTACGTAGTAGTAACAGGAAGAAAAAAGCATTAAACATATTCAAGACTGAGTTGACACCGGAGGAGATGGCTAGGGCTAAGAAGGCTGCGGAACATACAGGCCTTGAAAGGGAGGTTGGATAATTTATATTGTTGTATAACTTTTTAATCTATAAGGAGATTAAAGTATGGCAAATGGTTGTGTAGTGGAGATAGAAGCACCGTTGGAAATATTTGCAAGAAAGATTGATGAGAGTAAAAGATTTAAGATTGTTGGTACGGATAAAAATGATACAGTATTAGTTCTCCAAGATACGACCATTGAAAAAGGCGAATTAGGACACAGGCTGGATATAGATATAGAAGAAATAGAAAACAGTCTTGATGATATGTTGTCTGTGTTGCTTGATGGCAGGAAAGAAATAGTATTAAATGGTGTTAGTCGTATAGTAGGATATTATTCCAGAGTTAATAATTGGAATAAATCTAAAGTTGGTGAGTTGAGAGATAGGATTACCGGCAGACAAGGTGGTGGATATGGGTTTAACAGTGTACCGCTGGATACTGAAGCTAATCATGATGCTCTTGCTACCGTAAACAATTTATAAGAGAGGTACTTATTAAGGGATTTAAAGCAGTCATACTCCCAGACATCCATATTAGCGACAAGGGATATGATAAGGTCTATGATGTTGCTAAAAACTTTATTAAGAGTTTCAAACCTGACATTACTTATTTATTGGGCGATTTTGCTGATTGTTCAAGTCTCAGTCATTGGGACTTGGACAAGAAGCGAAAAATGGAGGGTAAGCGGCATGGCAATGAAATTGCCATGATTGCTAAAGAATTGGATTTTCTTCAGAAGTATAGCGGTAAGGTTGTTTGGTTTGAAGGGAATCATGAGAACTGGGTAGAGAGGTATGTTGATACACACCCCGAAGTTGAGGGTCTTATCGAATACGAACCTCTTCTAGGTCTTAAAAAGCGCAAGATAGAATGGATTAAGTTTAACGAGTTGTATCGTGTTGGTAGTTTGTACCTTACTCACGGGATGTATGTTGGCGAGCATCATGCTAAACTTCATCTGACCAAACTCGGATGTAATGTTGTATATTGCCATACACACAGATCTCAGGTATATGGAATCAATATGGTAATGCAGAACTCATTAAAGGCATGGGGGCTTGGTTGCTTATGCGACAAAAAACCTTCGTACCTACACAACAAAGCCGGTAGTTGGGATCATCAGTTTGCTGTATTATACATGGCCACTAACGGGGAGTTCAACTTATATCCGATTGATATTATCAATCATAGATTTTACTTTAACGGAAAAAGCTATGGACGAAGATAGGGTACACACGGCGCAGGAATATGAGAGGTATATGCCGGAGCTTATTGAGTTGTTGGATAGCACTGCTATATCTATCATGTCTATTGTTGAAGAGTGTGATTGTGATAATTATGAACATACAGGTGATCGATATATAATTCATATTGCTAAAAATGAATATCCCGAAGAGATTTAAATTATTTGGACATACTATTGAGGTTAGTACGGAATCTGATTATGAAGATAAAGAAGATGGTCAGGGAACTGCATATTTCAATAAAAATCGTATTATAGTACAATGTAATAAGGCACTGAAAAGACCGGTAACCAGAATGGAACAATGTTATCTTCATGAGGTCATACATATGATATTTCACGAATTACATTATGCAAAGGAAACTTATAACGAGCAGATGGTTGACCAGATAGCATCTGCATTACATCAGGTTTTGGCAACATCGGAATATAAATAATGTTTAGCGGAAAAGAGAATTTCAGACTGTTAAGTAATATAGACAAAAGTACTGCAGTTACATCTGAAAAGGTAGAGCAATTAACCAAGAGGCTTGACCACAAGGAAGAAGAAGAGGCCAAGTGGCAAGGTAGAGTAGAGGCGGCTATGGCAGCATGTCCGGAATCTGCCCATATTAAAGTACAGAACGGTAAGATAGATGATATGACCATTACATTAAAAGCCGTAAAGCTTTTAACCAAAATTATATTAGGTGGTGGAACCATTTTAGCTATAATACTTGGCTATATACAATGGGCCGGTTCGGCAGAAGAATCTGCTCCATATCAATATATAGAGCAAGGTGAACAGGTTGCCAAGATAACAGCCGTGCTTAATGCAATGAACAGTAGTCCTGCAGCTTTTGAGTGTAACATTGTGTTTACGTGTGAGAATAAAGATTCGGAATATCCTATATTAATTATAAATATGACAGATTCCTGTCTCGAGTTGGATTGCAGGGAATGTTATATTACAATGGAAAACATAAAACCTCATTTTTCTAAAATAGGTAGTGAATGGAAGATGATGTTTGGTACAGAAGAAATGTATATACGCAATAAAGATGGTATAACAAAATACGTGGTAACAATTAAAGACGAGTCATTAAGAGAAATTAAGGAGTTATAAATGTCAAGATATGCTTTTGAAAGTACACTGACCGATCAGCAAGGTCATATATTATCTGGTGGTACTTGTACCGTGAAGCTTTCCGGTACAGATACGGCAGCTACTATTTATGAAGCATTGACCGGTGGCGCAAAAAGTGATAGTATTGTAACATCGGGCAGTGATGGTGTGTACAAGTTTTTTATAAGTGATGATGATTATGCTGTATCCCAGAAGTTTAGGCTTGTATTAGAGGGCGGTTCAGGATTTACGCCCAGAACCATAGATGATGTATTGATGTTTAATTTTATTGGTGGTCCTGTTGAAGGAACGTCAGTTTCTTCTACAGGCGAAGCAGTAACAAAGTATTTGCGGGCAGACGGTGACGGGACTTCCAGTTGGCAAACTGCCCCGGTTACAAGTGTTTCCGGTTCAACGGGAGCGGTTTCAGACGGTGACATAGACCACGATTCTCTGGCAAATTTTACTGCCAATGAACATTTTACACAGGCTAATATCACGGCAACAGGAACGGTAGCCTCCGGAACATGGCAGGGAACGGCAGTAGATGGTACTTATGTGGATTTAGAGGGTACAGAGTTAAAAAGCACAGGAGAGGCAGGGGGAACGAAGTTTTTACGGGAAGATAGTGATGGAACTTGCTCTTGGCAAACTGCCCCGGTTACAAGTGTTTCCGGTTCAACCGGTGCAGTTGCAGACGGTGATATAGACCATGATTCTCTGGCAAATTTTGCTGCCAATGAACATTACACACAGGCTAATATTACAGCGACAGGTACTGTCGCATCCGGTGTTTGGCAAGGGACCGCTATAGACGGCACTTATATAGATTTAGAAGGTACAGAAGTTAAGAGTACCGGCGAAGCAGGGGGTACTAAGTATCTAAAAGAGGACGGTGATGGTACTAGTAGTTGGCAATCCGCTCCGGCTCCTGAGGGTACTGCGGTTCTGAGTACTGGAGAAGCAGGGGGTACTAAATTTCTAAGAGAAGATGGTGACGGGTCCTGTTCTTGGCAAACAGGTTCCGGTGGTGGTAGTTATGATAGTATTGGTACTAATGATATATTGATAACAAAAATAACAATAGATGAGAATATTACATTTGGTGGTACTGACAACGGACTTTCTATCGGGCCTCTTTCTATAGCAAATGGATATACAGTTTCAGTTGTAAACGGTACAAGATGGCTAGTTCTTTAAAAAGAATTTTTTAATTAGGAGAAAGTAAATGGGACAGATAGATTTAGATGGTTCAAATAGTACACTGAAAGCCGATGTTATCAGAGGGCAAGCTAGTACTACGGTTAAACTGGGTGGGCTTCTTGATACCGATGGGAACTACATCCAGACAGAGAAGGGTGGAGATTTAACTTCAGCTTCACCACTCGTAGTTGACACAGACGGAGATTATTTTGATGTAACAGGTACAACAAATTTTACTGCTATGACGGTTGCTGCTGACAGGCAATTCACTTTGCAGTTTGATGGAGTGTTGACAATGACACATCATGCTACTAATTTGGATTTACCAAGTGAGGCAAATATTACTACCGCAGCAGGTGATGTAGCAACCTTTCAGTCAACTGGTTCTAATACAGTACAATGTATTAATTATACACGAGCAGACGGAACTGCGATTGTTTCATCACACACCCCAGAAGGTACAGCAGTATTAAGTACGGGTGAAGGTGGTGGTACAAAATATCTAAGAGAAGACGGGGATAATAGTTGTTCCTGGCAAGCACCTGCTTCCGTAGGTAAACATACTCTTTGGATACCTGCCGCTGCGATGCGACCAACATCTTCAAATGGATGTGCAGCTATCACAGATGTAGAAACCACGGCAGGTAGGCCAGACTTACAGGTTCTTGACTTTGATACTGGCGCAGACGAGGCTGCACAATTCCAAGTTGCCCTGCCAAAAAGTTGGAATGAAAGTACAATTACATTTAGAGTATTCTGGACTTCAACTGCAACTGATACAGATGGAGTTGCTTGGGGGCTACAGGGTGTGGCAACTGCTAATGATGATACAGTAGATGTTGTTTATGGTACTGCTGTCGTAGTTACTGATGACAATATTAGTGCTGCCGAGGACTGTTTAATTACGGCAGAGAGTACTGCGGTAACGATTGCAGGAAGCCCGTCAACTGATGAATTATGTTTCTTCAGGATATTCAGGGATGTATCTGATGCCAATGATGACATGGCTGAAGATGCACGATTAATAGGAATTCAGTTGTTTGTAACAACAGACGCAGGGGAGGATACATAATGGGAATAAAATACGCTAAAGTTGACAGAAATACAGGAAGGGTTTGTGAGACAAAAGTATTTGAGGAAATAAAAAGGGATTTAAGTTGCCCGAATAAGGAATGTGTTTGGTTGGAAGTGGTTAATGAATCACGACCACAACTGGACACTGTATCTGTTCCCGACCCTAGAAATGAGACAGGAACATCAGAGATAGCAATTCAGAAGGCGGTTAAAACAACTACCATTCCTGATATTTCTGATTTACAGATACCAGTTCCTCCTGATACAAAAGTAACTTACGGTTTCAGGGTTGTTGATATGACTGAGGAAGAAATCCAGATAATGAAAGATTCGTTTATCAGGGGTCATCTGGACAATGACGATAAGGAACTGACTAGGTTAGTGGAGCAGATACTGGTTAAGATTGCGACTAAAAGTTCAAGACTGACAAAAGATGATTTCTCTCAGGAGACATGGGATTATATCAATACGAGAAGGGGTTATAGGGGGGAGGATGAAATCTAATGTTGAAACTTAATCATCTTACAGGTTTTGGTAGTGGTGTAGCAGGAGCAGCAGGTGATGTTACGAGTTATGTGTTTGATGGAACAGGGGATTATCTCTCCATTCCTGACCATGCTGATTTTAATTTTACTGGTGGAGATTGGACAATAGAATTTTGGAGATATGAAACAACAGTCACTAATGATGTGGTGTATTATTCTCAATTTGAGAGTTCATCTGACGAAATTAAAATTAGTAATAAGGGTGGAGGGAATAAAGGAATACAATTAAGGCTTGAAATATCAAGTGCTGTTACCGCTATCACGTCTAATAATTCAGTTTTAAGTGATAACACTTGGCATCATATTGCTTTCTCTTGGAACTCGGGCACAGGTTATGTATTTGTAGATGGGGTAGACCAGACATCCACAGAGAGTATAACAACTTGGTCTGATTTTGCAGCCGATATTCATATAGGAGTCCATAACGGCGCAAGTTACATGAATGGTCTTATTGACGAGCTAAGAGTATCTGATACAGCACGATATACAGCAGGCTTCACTCCATCAACTACACAGTTTGAATCTGATGCCAACACTCTCCTTCTTATACATGGTGGAGAGGCTTACACAGGAGCATTGACAGGGGAGACAACGCAAGCAGTATATAGTTTTGATGGGACTGGAGATTATTTAACAGTACCCGATCATGCCGACTGGTTCTTCTCTGGAGATTTTACAATAGATTTTTGGATGTATGTTAATTCTTGGACAAGCAACGATGCTCTATATGGGCACAACTCTGGAGGGTCAAACCCTAAACACGCTATGTGGCTTGTGACAGGTAATGATATAAGATGGTTAGTTCGTACAGCCGATTTAGCCTCAGACATTACATCATCATCCTCGTTCTCAACAGGTGGTTGGCATCATGTAGCAGCAGAGCGTAATGGAAATGTGTTTACTTTATATTTAGATGGAGTAGATGTTGGGAATGCGACTGATGCAGGTACATATGAAGACCAAACATCTTCGTTTTATATTGGTTATGATAATCAGAACGGTGACCTTAATGGTAAGATAGCTGAATTTAGGATATCTGATACAGCAAGATATACAAGTGGTTTTACCCCTGCAACTGAACGCCATACATCTGATGCCAACACCCTCCTTCTCATACATGGAGATGAATACTTTACAGGAAATTGGGCATCAGGAATAACAGGGAGTGGAGCTACATTTACAGATAGTGGTAACACAGGACATACAGTTACAGAAGTTGGTAATGCCTTTTCAGGCAATGGTGGTACTTTTACAGACTCAGGTAACACAGGTCATACTGTAATTGAGAATGGTCAAGCTAAAAGAACCACAGAGGCAGAATATAAATTTGCTACTGATGGAGTAGGGTATTACTTTGATGGCACAGGAGACTATTTATCGCATCCCGACCATGCTGATTGGGCTTTTGGGGATGGAGATTTTACCATTGAGTTTTGGGCTATGTCTCTTTTGGGTGAGAGAAATGATGAATTTTTTATTCATAATACGGATGGGAGTAATAAAATATGGATAATTAATGGAGACAATGGAGGTATTAAATTTCGTGTTCAGTCTGGAGGGTCAATTATTGTTGACGTAACTCAGGGAACTAGGTCAACTAGACGAGGTGTATGGTTTCATTGTGCTTGTGTAAGAAATGGTAATGAGTGGGATGTTTATATAAATGGAGTTTCAGTAGCTAATACTACAGATGCAGATTCAGTGCCTGATTTTACAGGTTCAGTAAGATGGGCAGAAGGTACAACAGCCAACCCATTGAATGGCTACATGGATGAGATGAGAATATCAGACGTAGCGAGATATACAACAGACTTTACACCATCAAGCACTCAATTCTCAAGTGATGCTAACACTTTACTGCTCATACATGGTGGAGAAGCCAAGTCAGGTACAACAGGGAGTGGAGCTACATTTACGGACTCAGGCGATACTGGGCATACAGTTACAGAAAACGGTAATGCAATAGAATCAACAGGTAATTTATATAAATTTTAATAGGAGGCAGGAAATGATGAAAGGTTATAAGACGTGGATAGCAGCAGGATTGGCAGGAGTAAGTAAATAGTTTTATATTTTTAGTGAGAAAATTAGTGGGGGTTAAACAAGAAATGCCTTATACAATAGATCAAATAAAGAGTGATAAGGATTCACATTTTAGTGGCGCATTGGCCACTGGCGCGCAAGAGTATGAAGATTTAAGTTTTCCTGATGGATACAGTGAAGCACAAATACAGAAACTGAGAATACATAGGGCCGTAATAGTTGCAGACAACACAAATACAACTACATTGGTTCCGTTCTATATTAATTTCTGGGGTAGTGATGCTGCTTCGCTTGCAACCGATCCTGATTTAGATTTGTTTCAGGGTAGGATGGAGTTTGCCGAAGGGGACCTTGAGCAGATAGGTGGTGGCGGTTTATATAGAGGTATCAGGGATTTGGGTGATAGTCCGATGTATTACATAGATGAAGATAATTCCAGTGAGTTGCATGTTAGTCTCCAGAATACAGACGGGTCAACTGCTTGGCATGCTGATGACGAGGTTAGGATTACTTTCTTTGTAGAACCTATACTGTAAGCCAAAACTATGCAATTAGAATTAACGAACAAACAAAAAAAAGAAGCTAATGATTTTGCGAATTTATATGCCTACAAACATACGCCTCATTCAGCAGCTTTCTTTAATGCGGATTATGATATAATCTTTGTGTGTAAAGGTAACCAAGCTGGTGGAACGGCTGTTATTGCTTATGGTTATGTTTTGCGCATTCTTGGTTGGCATCCTGTACCAAAGAAGAATATGGTATACTTTGAATGTCAGAAAGCCAGAGATTACAATGACAGGTTAAGAGCCAAAGAAGATATGGAGGGATATGAAGACGGCCACTACTTTTCGCCTAAAGTGTATTTTGAGAATCATAAAGACAAGCCATGTCCTTATTGTGGTACAGAGATACTTAGGCACGAAAGGGTAAACAAGATATATAGATTTGCTTCGCAGAGTTTGCCTATGGAAAAAAGTACTTCTACTGGTGACGAGAGTGATAGATCTGGCGAGGTAAAGAATACGCAATATCCTGAATTTACGCGATGGCTGCCACCATTTTTACTTAGAAAGGATATTACTGCGCGAAGACAGGTACAGGTAATAAGAGATCCATATGGTGGTAATGATATTATAATAGAGTATGTTAGTTATGCACAACCACCACAGAGAGTTGCTGGTTTCAAGCGTACAGCTACGTGGCTGGATGAGTTAGCACCAGAACCATTCTATGACGAACAACCAGCCCGTCTTATGGTGGAAGATGGTGATACTTGTATTTCGTATACACCAACAGTAGATAATGCCATTAGTTATTACTATGACAGGGTGTTTGAACGTGCTAAAGTATATTATAGAAGCAAGGCTATGCGTGATTATTATAAGCGCAAGCATAATATTAATTATCCAGAAGTAGAATTTACTGATAGCAAAGAATCAATAGCCGTTGTTCAGATGGCAACAGATGATAATCCTACGTTAATTACGGATGTTATTACAAAAAAATATGCAGGACTTGATGATGAACAGTTAATTGACATGCGTAGGTATGGCATCTTTGCTGCTGTTACCGGTAAAATATATAAACAGTTTACACCAAAGATACATGTAGTAAGGGGTTCCAAAGTATTTCCTGACGGCATACCAAATGATTGGGTATTTTTCAGGTCTGTAGATTGGCATCCTACAACTAAATTGGCTATTATATTTGTGGCATTATCGCCATACAATGAGGCTTTTGTGTATGCAGAATTAAACCCTGATCCAGAAAGGTATAATACATTGTCTGTGTGCAAGATGATTGTTGATGTAAGTGGTGAAACACGTAAGTTTGGTATGAATCTTATTGACCCACTTGCCAGTATTAAGCAGTCTAATACTACTAAAAGTGTAATAGATGATATGAATTATTATTTTAAGCAGATGGCCAAGAATGAAGAGTGTACCGGTGGTTGGTGGGAAAGTGCGAATACTAAGTCTACAGCATCTAAGACTGACCATAACCTAAGGGGAAGGGATGAAGTAAGACGAAGATTAGGCAATGCCTTGTTATGCAGGGAACCGTTTAATAACCAAATAACAGAAAGTGGATTGTTTAAGAGATTGCCGACATTATGGGTATTAAATGATTGTCCTCTTGTGGTTGATTCTCTTAAAGGCTGGAGAATAGAAAAGAGTAAGCCAACTGTTAGGTGGAGTCATTTTTGCACGGCCTTAGAGTTTTTAATGAAAGATATTAGATTCGCTCCAAGAAGTCAGGTGGCACGTAAACCAAGAAAATATATACATAAAAAGTACTATCAAACAAGTAGATAAGGAATGACATATGGCAAAACCAGTAAACGATGAGCAAGCTAATCAGCTAGCCAATACAATAATAGATGATGAATATCAGGTTGGTCGGGCAAATAACAATATTCCAGATAATGATTATTTAGATTATTTGGATATGTTTGATTGTGAGCGCACGGAAAAGAATTACGATTGGATGTCGGATATATACTTTCCGGAGTTCACATCACAGATGCTTACGCAATCAGCTATAGAAGCAGGTTTATATTTTAGGACACATGATTTTGTAGAAGTATATATTGGCAGTGAACAGGAAGTCCATAAGAACGCGGCTAAAGTAAATAAAGATTTAATAAACAAGACATTAAACAGAAGGCAATTGTGGTTTTATCAAAAGTATATGCGTGCTATTAATATGAAAAATATTAGTGGTGTTGCTTATTTTAGGTGTTGGTGGGAACAGGATACGCGTATGGAAAAGATAGGAACACGAAGGGTTCGTGAGCAAATAGGCACTGATATTAATGGTGGCCCGATAGAACAATTTACAGATCAGGATGTTGAAGTGGATGTTGTTCTTAAGGATCATTTTAACTTTGATGTTATTGATCCAAGGGATGTATTTACCGATCCATCGTATGTGTATAGTTTACAGGATAAACAATGGATAATACTAAGATTTGATACTACCGTTGATGAATTGGAAGCCAATGCCGATACTATGGAATATTTTAATCTTGACAAACTTCGTACAGATAGTGGTAATACACCTCGAGAGACAGATACAAAAGGAGATAAAACAACTCATCATGGTCTTGATAATAAAAGTAATGCTATCAAAACACCACTAAAATCGTTAATGGTATTACAAAGACTTGGTAAGCATTGGGTTATGGTTGGTAATGAAGAAGGAGATAGGGATCCCAATGGTAATCCTGTTAATGTTACAAGTGGTATAGGTAATGACGGACAGAAAAAGGAAGGTGCAGAATTACATGAGATGGTTATTACATTCGCAATGGATGGGTTCAATAGTAGCACTAGAACATTGATCGGTTATCATCCTGCGCGTGACATTGATTCCATGGGTAATCCGTATAGGCCTGTAACAAGGGGATTGTGTTATATGCATCCAGCCAAAGACGATGGTATGGGCGATGGCAAGTGTTTAAGGGAACTTCAGATTGGTATTAACGATACTATTAATATGGAGAATGACAGAACTAAGTTGGCTACAATACCAATTATGCAAGGTAATCAACATGATATCAGTGATAATGAAACACTGGTATGGCAACCCGGAGCATTTTGGCAAACTGAAACCGGGGATAAGCTTGACGAGGTGCAGATAGACAGTAACGTAGTGGGGGCCTTAAATCAGGTTAATTTATATCAGAATATGATGCAACAGGCATCTGGTGTGTCAGCTGAAACACAGAGTAAATTAGCGGCTCCAACAACAACGGCTACAGCTACTGTTAACCAAGTAAGGCGTAGTGATACGCGATCTGCATACAGAACGCTTACTATGGAGAATACGGGTCTTACAGATATTTTCTGGTTTATAACACAAATGTCGGCAAGGCATATGAGAGATGAGACAGCAGAAAAAATGTTGGGAGAGGAAGGGATGATAAGTTTTGATCCTACGCTCGACTTTACATATAAACCGGTATCCGCTTCAATAGATGATGATTCTTCTAAACAAACCAAAATACAGAATTGGATACAAGTATTAAGTTTTATAGCTAGTGATCCGGAAAGACGTGATGCCATTGATTATATATTAGGAGAGTTAGCATCACTAATGGGCAAAGAGTTTGAGGCTTTTGGCAATAAGTTCTTTGCAAATACAAAGGCTCCTCCTATGGCTGGTGGGGGTGGTAATATGCAACCACAGGGAGCTGCAGGAGCAGTCCCAAGTAATCAATCTGGAATGGAGCAATCACCAGAAGAGGTACAAGTGAGAGAGGCGGCTAATGCAATATAACTCAGGTGTTTATGGCAAAAAGCCAATAATAGATGTAGTTGAAGAAACTACTATTAGAAATCTTAGTGAAACTGCTGAATTTATGGAAGCACTCAATACCAAGACAGGACAGGTATTATTTAAAGATCTTATGTTATTATTGGATGAAAAGTTTAAATTAATATACGAGGAAAAATCCAATGAACAGGACAGGGCAATATTCTCGGCATGCAAACATATAGCTAAAAGGTGGAATGGTTTAATAGGGAAGCATAGTAAAAATGTAAGCACGCTAGAGAAAGTACGTGATGCAAAGAATAAAAAGAAGTTGGGATAATAATTTTTAAAGGAGAAAAAGATGGTTGATGAACTTGATGGACTTAACGATAGTGATGGTGTCGTTGACGAACCAGCAACGGAGTCTGGTGAAGATATGCTGGCTAGACTGGAAGCGGAGAATAAAAGTCTTAGAGATGGTAATAGCAAATTAGGTAGAGAGTTTAAGTCTTATAGGGGAGAGCAAGATGATAGATATAATGAGTTACTTGATAAGATTTCTGAACTTTCCAGTTCTCCTGCAACTACAGGAGAATCTGATAATTATTATAATGATCTTGATGATCCTACTTATGAAGACGATGATGTAAAGCGGCTTAGAAAGATTGCAAGAGAAGAGGCTAAAAAGGACAGGGAAGAAACATCTATTGCTGATAATAGGGCAAAAAATAAATACGTAGATGATTATGCTAGAACAATTCAAAGACTTGGAGTAAACGAAGATGCTACTATTTATGAAGCCATTTTAAATGAACTAGAAGGGCTTCCCGGATATTCAACTAATGGGACATCGGATGCTGAAAGAAACTATGAAAAGGCTGAAAGGAATTATTATAGAAATATGTATAAATCGCCTAGAGCCACAACGGCATTCAAGGGAACTTCACCCTCTGGTAAAGTAGGTGGTTCTAGTACGATAGAATACAAAGAGGGTTCTGATGCCGAGATAAGTGCTGCACTGCAAGATGAGCACGTGCAGACATATATGAAGCGCAGAGGAAAAGATTTAGAATTTGTAAAGAAGGCAATGGCTAATAAATCGCCAATGTCTGGAACAGCGAAATTATAATGGGTAGATTAAGAAGGCGACAACCAAACGCACGGAAACCAAGAATACCACATGACAGTCGTACGATTCCTGTATGCGATGAGACTGATCAGGGTAATGGTACTTGGTATAACTGCTGGTGGTGCGGCTTCCCGAATAGTGATCAACGAAGTGCATTGGGCGATGAATCCACTCCTAATGGAGTTACGCATGCTAAATATGCCGCATCAGCACTCGGAGCTGAACCCGGAATACGAGGAGCTACCAAGTCAACAAGTAGTAGTGGTAGTGAATATCGTGAAGGGGGTTCACCATCCGCGAATTTAATGCTGGGCGGTATAACTATCAAGCAAAAAACTCCAGTAATAAGGTCTGATTCTGACGGAAATCCAATTACTGTTCTTCATTATTACACAGCATCTGCTGATAGTGGGTGCTCATTCTGCGGCAGTATGAACTGGCGTGGAGATTTTTAATTTTTTTAACTCCCTGATTAGAACGAAGAATACCAGCAACAAGGGATTTTTGGAGGAAGAACTATGGAAGTTGTAGATTTAAAAGACGAACAGTGTTCATGGTTTCCGGTTTCCGGAAGTGCAGATACGGTTTATGTTGGTCAATTAGTTAAATGGGGACATGATGGCGGTGTTGCCCCTGCTGGTCAGGCTAGTGGTGCTCTTGATACTACTGGTGAAGCTGTATTGGCTGGTATTATAGTTGGTGTGAATGATATTACGCAGACTAATGATACTACTTATAGTACAGTATCAATTTCTGGTCTTACAGATAATTCTGATACACAGGCAACACAAAAAGCCAGATCTTATTTTGGTGCAGGAGGTATGTGGAGTAAGGGCGATCCCCAACCTATGGTTGAGGTTGCTATGATTGATTCCGGTACTAGAATTAAAGCACCTATATATAGTGGTTCATTTGGGGCAGCACTTACTGTGCAGACAGTTACAACTGGATCAACTACTGGATTAGGGTTTACTGCAAATGCAGGTGATATGACAGGTATAGCTAATAACTGTACGTCTTATTGTCGTACCGGTGCTAATGCGGGATTGTACAGAGTATCTGATGATACAAGTACTACTACATTAACCTTTGATCATTCATGGCCTGAAGATATTGCTATTGGCGATACATTTGCTAGAATTGGTCTCGCTACTGGATATTGTACTATGCAGACCGGCAGTGAAAGTATTTATATTGAAAACGATGATGCGTCCGCTACTAATGGTTGGGGCGTTGTATGCGAACATCTCGATGCTAGAGAAGCTAGTAAAGAGTTCGCAGTTTTCAGATTTATACCAAAGCATTTCGGAACACCGATAGCAGCGTAATAGTATAGTATTTTAGTATTGAATTAATAGTTTAGATTAGAAGGAGAGATTAACAATGGCTAATCCTTTGACCTCGCCAGCATTTGTAAAAATGTTACAAGAGGACTTACGTCAGGTTGATGAGGATTCAAAGAAGTATAATGATCTTCATAGTAAAAAGGAGCAGATATTTGATATTATTACCGACTCTACCAGAGCATGGGAAGAGTGGACATCTGTATCAGCTCTTACTGACATACCGCAGTTCAACGGTAGGTTGACAACCCTTGGTATTACACCGGGATATTCAACTAAAATTGAACCTGCTGAGTACGCTGGTAAAACAATGGCGAGCAGAAAATTGTTTGATGATTTACAGTACGACATCTTGATGGATTTAGCTGCGCAATTGAAAAACTCCGCTTACAGGGTTAGGGATAAAAATGCTGTTAAGATTTTTGCTAACGCAACATCTGCAGCATTTGATTTTATGCCTAGTCAGGAAGAGGGTTTGGCTCTTGCTAGTAACAGCCATACAACTAAGGTTCCCGGAGTTTCCACTTCTAGTGGATTTGATAATCTTGGAACATCTGCGTTGAATGCTGTTTCTGTTGCAGCTACAAGAATTTTGATGAGGAAGTTTAGAGCGGCTAATGGTGAAAGAATTGACATGGGCGATAGTTATTGCCTGTTAGTTCCTGATGACCTGTTCTTTAAGGCATCAGAAATCAATAAGACGGTTCTCGAAGTTGATAGTGCGAATAACAACGTGAATATGCAAAAAGGTTTATATGGTATTATAAACTGGTTGCGTCTTAGCGACACAAGTACTACTAGTTGGGGTATGCTGGATACAACTACTATGAAGAAAAACTTCAAGTGGATACAGCGTGCCGATGCGGAAACAAATAACACAATTGATTTCGACACGTTTTCGCTTCAAAATTCTGTATATGAAAGACATGCTGGTGGCTTTATTGACTGGAGAAGTTATTTCCACAATAACGTTACATAAGCATATTAATGGATATATGCTCCCCTTTTGGGGAGCATGTGTCTCTTTGCGTTAACGGGTAAGCCGTGGTTTGATTCCACGGGGCAGCGATGTTCCTGATTCTTAAGGAGAGTAATATGGGTTTTACTAATTTCCCAAACGGAGTTACAAGTTTTGGAGTTCCTCTGTTTGGCAGTTCGGGCAGTGGTATAGTTACTGGTAATGTATTTTTTGTTGATAGTGGCCATGATCTGGCTGCAGACGCAGGAAATGCCGGCCAGAGAAACCAGCCATTTGCCACTGTAGATTTCGCAGTTGGGCAGTGTACTGCAAATAACGGTGATGTGATATATGTACTACCGGGACATGCAGAAACTTTATCGGCGGCTGATGCTATTGATATAGACGTGGCTAGTGTTAGTGTTATAGGTATTGGTAACGGAACAGATAGACCGACTTTTACTTATGATAATGCAGCCGGTGAAATAGTAATCGGTGCAGATAATGTACTGGTTGAAAACATCGTATGTAATGCTAGTGTTACTACTGTACTAATTGGTATTTCTATTGAAGATGGTGTTGATTATGCTACAATCCGTAATTGTCAATTTGGTGTTGATGCTACAGGTACTGACGAGTTTAATGCAACAATACATATTGCCAATAACAACACAGGTACTGTTATTGAGAACTGTATAATTGACAATGGAATAGGCGCAGCTGTTGCAGGTATTCATATGGATGCTGATACGGCAATGACAACTATTAGGGGCAATATTATACGCGGAGATTATTCTACTGCTAATATTGTAGGTGATACGACACTATCAACAAATGTATTGATTCAAGGGAATATTCTCGAGAATGGCATTGGTGGTAATTTGAATGCACAACCTGGAATAGAGTTGCTTACAGCAACTACTGGGACTATAGCTAATAATTATATTGTATGTGACCTTTCTACTAAGGCTGCATCTGTAGTTGCTGATACATGTTTGTTATTTGAGAATTATTACAATGAGGATATTAGTGGAGCTGCTACTGGTGGTATTATAGGTGCTGCATCTGCTGATGATTAATAAGTAAGAAGTTTTTAATTCTAATGATTGGGCTGGGGCAGGGGTAACCTTGTCCCACCATCATTCATTACTATTTAGAGGAGAAGCTGGATGGTTATAAAGAAAACAAAGAAGAAACAGGCAGTAAAGAAAGAAGTTGAGGAAAAGATAGTTAAGGACAGTACAGAGAAACCGGGTATATTGGTGGACGAGTCTGAACTGGCAGAGCTTAAGAAGTATAAGGCTATTGTAGAAGAAGCCAATGTAAGGGTAGCACCGGCCGGTAAAGTCGTAGATGATGGCTATAAATATTTTGCTGACTTTGATAAGGGAAGTTCTGTACCTGCATGGGCATTACCAAGGCAAACCGAAACATTAGAAAGCGAAGTAAATAGAATTAGTAGTATGTTAAAAAAGAAAGAGGTTCCGATAGAAGAGATTCCTTATGCTGAAGCTGATCATAAACGAAGATCGGAACGGCTAGAACAGATTAAGAATTCTAAGCCGAAACTAACCGGTTTACAAAGAGATGAATTAAAAAAGAAGAGAGACAAGCTTGCTGATGAAATAACAAGAAGTAAGTTTACAAAGTTGGAAATGGAAAAGGGACTGGCTGATCCTCATGACGAAGCATTTAGAATGTCTGAGCCATGTATTAATATGGACACAGAAGAAGCTAGGCGTATGGGTATTTCGGTTTCTGCAAATGGCAAGGTAAGTCGCAGTGTTGCAGAGAATGCATGGAAAATGATGTCTACATTACTTGAAGACACCCCTGCTAATCCCAATTCAGAAATATTAAGAAATGACACTGGCAAGTCTAAGCGCAATATGATCACTGTTCCGGAAGGTTTTGATTATAATAAATTAGAAAAGAAAAAAGAGTTGGTTGGATAAAAGAAGAGAGGCAAAATGGACGGACAAGAGATGAAATATCGAGTGCAATTACTCCTCGATGAAGAAACTGGTGGCGACTTTCTGGATGAAAAAACAGTATATGATTTTCTGAACGAAGGTGCGCTGGAAGTTGCAAGGTTGACTAGTGCGCTAACAACCACACAGTCAATTACTACGGTAGCAGACCAGACTGGCTATACACTTAATGCTAATTACCTAAAAATGTATTTAAAAGATAGAAGTGGATACTTCTTTGTTAAATATAATGATGGTACGAATAATACATTTATCAAGTGGGTTCCGTACGAAGATATCATTATTAGTGACGATACTACTTCTGTTCTTGTACCTACTAGGTTTAGTATTACTGACGACCCGACACTAGATAGTCAGGAGGCTGGTACGGCAACAGGTTCTGGTTCATTGGGTGCTAGTAGCGGCGAAGCCACATTAACGGATAGTGCAGCCGATTTTAGTGATGTAAGCGCAGGTGATATCGTACACAATACCACAGATAGTTCTAGTGGTGTCGTTGTTTCTAAGACTTCATCTACCGTACTTGTAACTGCACTCTTTCCCAACGATCCTAGTGCAAGTGTTGATAAGGATTGGGATAGTTCTGATGCTTACGTGATACAACCACAGGGAAGGTTTAGACTAGTTCTAGACCCTCCCCCAAGTACGGCAGGTCATACGATAACGTTTTATTATGCAAGTAAGCCGGCCCCTGTGTGGTCAGCGTTTAGAACATTTAGGTATCCACCGCATTTAAGTTTAGCAACAATTAAATATGCGGTATGGTTATTGAAGTACAGGGATAGGGAACCTAGTTTTGGTGATAAATTATATTTGTCTGCCGATAATATATTGCGTAGAGGCAAGGTTGATATGGACAGGGCACTTAATCGAAATAGAATACGGGTTAATATGAAGGTTAGGAACTAATTCTCTTATGGCTATACCAAGAAGAAAAAGAGGAAGTATAGATAAAGAGTTGGAACCATTTCAGTTTGGACTGGATGGTAAACTAGTTACATCTGTTGATCCTACTCGTATCCTTACAGTATCTGATAGCGGTGAAACGAGGCAAGATAATTTTAAAAGCTTAAAGAATATTCGTTATACCGATAACGGTATACGCGGTGTTAGGGGGATGACCAAGATTAATTCTACGGCATTATCTAGTCATCCTAAAGTTAGAAATATACATCACTTTTCAAAGTCACAACCTGCTGAAAGTCATGTGCTTGTACATGCTTTCAATAGTGGACTTACACAATCTAAAGTGTTCAAGAATGATACTGCTATACCGAATACTGGTGATTTTAGCGGTACAGCATTACATACCGATGCTTCGGGGTCGGGTAAGGGTAGATTTGAAAATGCACAGTTGGGTAGGATGTTATATTGTAATGGTGTAGAGACTATGATATGGGGCGGTGATGAATCTAGGTTGTCAAAGTTTGTTATTTTTGATCCCAATGGTACATTTCTTTATGATTATACGGAAAAAGTACAGAACACACTTACTGACGCTGATAATGTAGCTACGCTGAAACGCGTATCTGGTGTGGGTAGTGAAACTAAATTGTTATTACATTGTGATGGGAGCGATGCTTCGACTACGATAACGGATAATTCTCCGGTATCACCACATACAGTAACAGCCGTTGGTAATGCTCAGATAGATACTGCGATTAAAAAGTTTGGAACTGGAGGGCTCTTGCTGGACGGAACTGGGGACTGGGCTACGATCCCTGATGATTCTGATTTTGTATTAAGTGGGGGAGTTTGGACATTTGAATGCTGGGCTAAAGTTAGCCTTGCTGCTGATAGTGGATTATATGCGCAAGCCAAAAGTAGTGCTACACAGGATTATATGTGGATATATATAGATACAGATGGTGCTGTTAATCTCGTTATCAATGAAGCTACTGATGCAGCAACAGGTACGGTAACTTTAGATACAGGTGCATCTGGTTCGGTTGATGGCATTACAGTAAATAGTGTTCAGGTGATGTCGGGAGCGGAATCATTTGATACAGATTTAAACACCACAGCAACTGCAGTGGCTGCTAATATAACAGCACATACGAGTAGTCCTAATTATACCGCTGCAGCTGTTGGTGCTACAATCACTATAACGTCTGTTATAAAGGGTGCTGATGTTAATGGATTTGCTGTAGCAAGTTCATGTACTACTATTACAAGTACAGATGTTAATATGGCTAGTGGTGCCTCGAGTAATGAGGTTTTATTATCGACTCCCGATAGTGTAATTACTGCTAGTACATTTGCTCATATACGTGTAGTTGAAAATTCTAATAACTTTTATATATTTGTCAATGGTATACAAAAAGCCTTTACTAATAATACCAACAGAACAGAAGGTGCTATAGCATATAATTCTACAATATTTATAGGGGCTGTACATGACGGAACCACAACCTCGAAACCGCTTAATGGGACATTGGATGAAATCAGGTTAACAAATAGTGCATTATCAGTAACAAACTTTGATGTGCCGGCAGCTGCTTATACGGCTGCAACAACAAATGTTAATATGAGGGTTGGTAATATATTACCAATAGAGGGGGTAAGGTTTACGATATCTAATGCCAATACTTCAGCCGGAACATTAAGTGTGTATTACTTTAGTTCGACAGGAGAGTGGACGGCCGTGACTAATTTAACTGATAATACTGCTTCTGCCGGTGTGCCACTGGCGCAAACAGGTACTGTAACATTTGATTCTACTGCGGGTGTGGCTATACAACATGTTATAGATGGTATACTGGGTTATTGGTATAAAATAGAAATTACAAATGCTGATACTGCAACGGCTATATCTAGTGTTACAGTAAAAGAACCGTTTCAAGATATACAGGATTTTTGGGACGGTGATTTTAGGACAGTTGCTTCAGTACAGTTATTTGAAGATGATATAGAAAAAGATAATACCGTTAATGTTTTTGAGGATGACTATCTATTTGATGAAGTTACTGACGGTGATATGTCAAGTTATATGATCATGTCTTCACTCACTGCTACTGCTGAATATTTGATGATAGGGTTCTTAGAAAGACAACAGGGTATGAGAATCAAAATGATACCCGATCGCGCAAATCAATCTACTTCTGCTACAGGTAAGGTGGCTTTTGGTGATGATGTTGCTGTAAATGATACAATAACAGGTATTACCGTGAATAGTGTCGAAATAATGTCTGGAACAGTAACTGCTGGATCAGGAAGCAGTACGCTTCTTGCCACAGATGTGGCAGCAAGTATTAATAATAAGACATCGATTCCTAATTATACAGCCAAAGAAGAAGATGCATCGGTTATTATTACATCTGTTACAACAGGGACCAGTGTTAATGGGTTTACTGTTACAAGCTCCGGCTCTGGTATTACTACAACTGATACTAATATGGCTAGTGCCAGAGATATCACAGCGGTTCTTACAGTTAGTTATTGGAATGGAGCTGAGTGGATAAGTGTTGGTTCTATACAAGATGGTACTATAAGTAATAACTCTTCATTTGGTAAATCTGGATTTATAACATGGGGTCCTCTAGGTGAGAATGTGGAATTTAGGAGAGAGGTTAGCAAAGAAGAGCCATTTTATTACTATAAACTAGAATGGAGTGAAAACTTTGCCGATGATGTATTGTGTTATTTTGTTAGTGGAATACCAGTACAAAAACAGATAGAGAAATACAATTTTGCATTAAATGCCCAGAACAGGACGTGGTTGTTTTCAAATCAATCAGATACAAAGAATACAGCGAGGGTTTCAGCCCTAGGGACTTTGAATGCCTTTAATGGTATAGATTCTAGAACGTTTAGGTTTGGAGATGAGACTGAAGTACTTGCTGCTGTTGAGATATTTACTAAACTAACTACTGGCGGTGAAAGCGATATATTGATTGCTAAAAATAATTCTATGTTTTTATTAACCGGAACCAATCCGGATAGTTGGACTGTTACACAGATTAGTGATGATGTTGGTTGTCCTGCACCATATACATTTAAAGCCAGTCCAATAGGTTTAGAATTTGCACAACTACAAAGTAAACAAGTAGTTGTATGGCAATCTGAAAATGGTATTATGTTATATGATTCTACGGCTATATTTCCAATATCAGATACTATAAGTAATTATTTTGACCAGTCCAAGAGTGAGTCTATTAATTTAGATAAGATAGCTGAGAGTTATGGATTCTGGGATAATTCAAGCGGTGTTTATGAATATCACTGGTTGTTTGCTTCTGGTAATTCTACGACCATAAATAAAGAATTGGTATTTGATTTACGAAGACAGAAATGGTGGGAAGCTGATAGAGAAAGTGCTAATTTATTACAATGTGGTACTAAGGTTGTTGATACTAATGGTGCTCACTATAACTATGCAATGATAGATTCCGGATATATGGAGAGATTAGAGAATGGCACGGCATGGACAGGCGATGGCAGTGCAATTGCTTATGAGTTTGAGTTGGGTGATTTATTATTTGACGGTAATTTAGGGGTGGAAACATTGATTCGGTATATTAGGTTGGTTATGAAAACAAAGTCTTCTACACCCAATTCGGTAACCATTGCTCATTATGGAGATACAAATCAAACGCCTAAAACGATAACTTTATCACCAGCTAAATCAGGATATGACGCAACAATGCCAATACATAGTATTGCAGGTTCTCAATGGGGACGGTCAGTATTTCATAGATTGAAGTTTACTATAAGTACAAACAATGAAACAATAGGATTTGAACCATTGTGGGTTAGTGGATTTTATGAAGAAGAAAGATTGAGGTTGAAAGATTAAAAATGGCGACAGCACCCGGTTCATTTGCAGGATTAGGAGGAAATCCTAACTTAGTTCCCTCAACATCTGGAACAACAACTATAAATATGGGCGACATTAATCCTTGGACTGGCCCTCTGATGGTTTTAGGCGCAACACAAGGGCTTGGGCCGTGGCAGGGAATCTCCGACTTTCTGGGTAGTACTTTTAATTCCTCATCAAAATTACGGAGACACGCGGAAGCATCGGCTCCCAGAAATACCTTGTCTGGGTCTATCAATACATTTTTAAATGAACATGGACTTGGCTCATATAAAACAACAGGTAAGATGTCATCACTCCAGGGAACTCCCGCTACTAAACGCCGAAAGAAGTTAAATGAAATTGTACAAGCCGTTAAGGATAAGTATCCAGGTTATACACAATGGCAGTATGCTGAGATGTTTAAGCGAAACAATATGGACCGCTTCATGCCTCGTATATCAATAGATGATGCCAGGGAGGCACGTAAACAGGAAATGCTTAATCCCGAAACAGATCCTTTGTGGACTACACCAGAACAAATGAAAAAGAAACATGGCAAGGGGTTAATGAATGCTCAGGTGAGAAACCAACAATTACTTGCAGGTGCTGCACTTCATAAGGAATATTGGAGTCAAGAAAACTATAATTACCGCCCAAAGGAACTGAGAGCGGGAAAGGGATCGAATCTTAAATTTAAGTTTGGAGGCAGACAAACGGATATGACGATGGAGGATTTCTTTAAAAATGTTTATAGTAGTATTGAGGATAATACTTTTCTGCCGGCAGTAGGAGCAACACAGGAACAACCGCCAGCACAGGAACAACCAACACGGGAACAGTCATTAGCAAAAAATGCATTTAAAGGTATTGGTATTGGCTCTGCTATTGTTAGAAACGTATTTAATCCAAAACG
>Ga0208521_1000473_pt1 | contig 25001 bp, 22 predicted proteins | sample ETNtaG_24_FD_185754 | JGI IMG/M metagenome (GOLD analysis project Ga0208521, IMG submission 185754) | Marine microbial and viral communities from oxygen minimum zone, Eastern Pacific Ocean - ETNP201306SV47 (SPAdes) (version 2) | ecosystem: Environmental > Aquatic > Marine > Oceanic ... | reverse complement strand
CATTAAGTCTCGCACCATGAACCAGAGAAAGGTACAAAACCTGCGATTAGCAGGATAGACTGGAGCAACAATGAGCAGAAAAGTGTCTCTTCGAATTTAGTGCTGGTGGTCCCATATGGGCTGACGACGTACAGTCTGTCACAGTCTTCCTGGGCTCACCCTGGTGGACTCCACAGCAGACGCTTGAAGACCCGCTTCGCAGCTGTCCCATCGCGCTTTGCCTGTAAATATACATCAACAACATCTCCATCTTGATCGACGGTCCGCCACCGGTGTACGTCGTCAAACCATTGTGGACTTTGGAGCAATAGGTTAATTTGCTAGTACACTTTAGAAAGGGATAGAACGATGGAAATACTGAAACCGGAGAGCTGGCGGGCACCGCAGGGATATAGCAATGGTATCGCTGTAGATACACCTGGCCGAATTGTCTATCTCGCAGGACAGGTGGGCTGGGATGAAACCGAAACCTTTCATTCAGAAGATATCGCGCCGCAATTCGAACAAGCCTTGAAGAACATTCTCACTGTGTTAGCCGAGGCGGGCGGCAAAGCCGAAGATATTTGCCGGATAACCGCATTTTGTTCCGACAAGCCAGCCTATATGGAAGCGCGGCGGGATCTCGGTGGCATTTGGAAGCGCCACATGGGCAGGCACTACCCGGCAATGAGCATGATTTTCGTTTCTGCTCTTCTCGATGAACCAGGCAAGATTGAACTGGAAGCAACAGCTTTCGTACCGGAATAGGTAATGCCAGGCTAAGCTGACAATACCCAACATTTCCCTCGCTAAATCACCAGACCTCCACTAGCCAGCACCACTTCGCCGCTAATGTAGTCTGATTCTGGAATGCAGAAGAGATACACGGCGTTGGCCGCATCCTCTGGGGTGCCAGGGCGCCCCAGGGGAATCATCGTTTTCATGGAGTCGACAAACTCGGGCGGTACACCCATGGGAATGTCCTTGCCACCCACTTCATGAATATTGGGCTTGCCGTCTTCAAATAACTCGGTCATGCGGGTCTGGATCAGACCGAAGCCGACACAATTGACATTTACACTATAGCGGCCCCATTCCTTGGCCAGGGTTTTGGTCAGGCCAATCAGGGCCGTCTTGCCCGAGGCATACCCGATTTGCCCGGCATTGCCGAACAAACCGCCTATGGAAGTAATGTTCACTACTTTGCGGTTTTTCAGAGTTCCGGCGGCGGCTTCAGCCTTGGCCATTTCACGTAACGGATTAGCAAAGGCGCGCAGTACTTTGAAAGGCGCTTTCACGTGAATATCGAGCATGGCGTCAAACTGCTCATCACTGGTTTTCTGGATGACGGTGTCCCAGGAGTAGCCGGCATTGTTGACGATGATGTCCAGCCCACCAAAAGTATCGACAGTTGCTTTAACAAATTCATCTGCAAAGCCATCGGCTGTGATATCACCGGCCATAACAAAAGCCTGGGCACCAGCAGCTTCTATTTCTCCAACCACGGCTTGAGCGGGTTCAAGATCCAGGTCGTTGAGCGCTACTTTTGCGCCTTCACTTGCAAGTTTCAAGGCAATCGCGCGCCCAATGCCGCGGCCAGCGCCTGTGACCAAGGCTATCTTGCCTTCCAGTTTTGACATTATTTGTCTCCTTTATTTATTTGGGGGTTCAGCTAATGGGCCCGATGCGACACCGGTAGTCATTAGCGCCTCAATTTCATCGTGTTGATAGCCCGCCTCAAGCAAAATATCGGCGGTCTGTTCACCATACCCGGGAGGGAAGCTCAGATGAGTTTCTCCATTGGGTACATCAACTGCCATCGGTTGCATGCGCAGGGTTTTGCCATCGGGCATCTGTGTGGTGATTAGCTTGGTAGCAATAGCATCCAGTTCCATAACCTGCCTGATATTGTTGATCGGCGCATGAGGGATGCGAGCCGCCTGCAGGTCAGCAATGATTTCATCCTGGCGATGGCGCTGGGTTACAGCATTTATATCGGCATTGATGGCCTCTCGTTGTTGCAGACGACCTTCGTTACTCTCCCGGCCGGGTTTTTCGATGGCGGCAAATTTCGGGATGCTGTACAAGCGTTGCCACAGGGCGTTCGAGCCAATGGTCATCAATACAGCACCGTCCTCAGTGGGGAAGACGTTGGCCGGTACAAACTTGGGGTGCTCATTGCCGCAGCGGGCAATTTCTGAATCATCGCAACCAAAATCAATGAGTGGCAAGACAGTGACTAACCAGGATGAAGCCGCCTGCAACATCGATACATCGATACGTTTGCCCTGGCCTGTGGTGGCTCTTTCTGCCAGCGCCATCCAGGCATTGGCGTACACTTCATCACCAGCCTTCAAATCAACCAGCGGCACACCTGAAAGCGTGGCTGGCCCATCAGCAGCACCAGTAATTTCCATGTAACCGGTCATGGCTTGAATGATTGGGTCATAACCGGCTGCATTGGGATACTCAGGTCCCATGGCTGATATGCCAGCCCAGATCAGATCTGGTTTCACCTCTTTGAGAGTGTCGTAATCAATGCCCAGCTCTTCGTATCGGGCCGGTAGCGTATTGCAGCAGAATATATCCACATCCAGCTCGCGGATAATTCGCTTCAGTGCCTGCTTGCCTTCATCAGATTTCAGATTAAGGGCAATGGCTTCTTTACCCAGATTTGGGCCAACGAAATAGGATCGCCTTCCCTCATCGGCCACCACCGACCCGACATATCGATTGGGGTCACCCGGCAAAGCTCCTTCTCTGAGGGGGGTAGATTCCAGTTTAATCACACGCCAGCCCAACTGGGCGAAGCGCAGGGTCGCATAAGTCATGGAGAGCGCTTGCTCCATCGAAAGAATGACGCCGGGTTTCATGACATGGCCGCCTTATCGCTTTGCTGATCCCAAAGGGCACGCGCGACCTTTTCCGGCGTCAGAGGCGGATCCATAAAGCGGATGCCAATAGCATTGTAGACGGCATTCGCCACAGCGGGTGCGATGACAATAGTAGGTAATTCAGCAATGCCCTTGGCCCCCATGGGTCCCGTCTTACAGTCGGTTTCAATAAAGTGAAGATCCAGTTCGGGGATTTCCGGCGCCGTTGGCACCTTATAGTCCCGGAATGAAGGGTTGGTAACCTGGCCCTCGACAATACGCAGCTCTTCGCTCAGGGCATACCCAAGCCCCATGACAATACCGCCTTCGATCTGGGCTTCAAGCCCGAGCTCGTTAATGACCCGGCCCACGTCCTGAACCGAGGTGACTTTGGTCACTTTAACTTCACCGGTCTCAGTATCCACTTCAACTTCCGCAACATGCACCGCATGTGAATACGCGGCTGAGATATCACCAACATGGTGCCGATCTTCCGGTTCACTGGACGGTTCATAATAGTCGGTGGTCATGACCAGTTCGGGTTCTTTCTGAAAGTGCATGTCGCGTAGCAACTTATCCAGCTTGATCAGTGGTTCATCGTTGTGTACTTGAACCACCCAGCCCTGACGCAAGTCCAAGTTATCAACGGTCGCGTTCACCCGTTTGGATGCTGCATCAAGGATTTGTTCACGGGCGGCTCGTGCAGCCCGCTGGGCCGAGTTACCGGCAATAAAGGTAGTTCGACTGGCATGCACGCCCACATCCCATGGGCCAATGGCTGAATCATCATTTTTCATAGTGATGTCAGCCACCGGTATACCCAGTTCCTCAGAAATGATCTGGCACAACACAGCGTCAAAGCCCTGGCCAATTTCCGAGGCCCCGGTTATTACAGTACAGCGGGCAAAGTCATCCAGCTTGAGAATGGTGCCACAACCATCACTTTTGTGAATTCTGGCGCCACCTGCATTGTGAATGGAGGACGCCAGACCAATGCCCCGTTTGATCCTGCCCGGTTTTTGCCGTGCTTCGGCATTGGCATCAGTTCGGGCCAGAAAATCGGTTTTCTGCGCAGCAACTTCCAGGCACTCGATAAAAGCCAGATCGTCGAGGCGACTTCCCTGGGGTGATACTTCACCTGATTTCTGGGCATTTTTCAGCGACAGCTCCAGCAGGTTCATGCCCAGCTTTTCAGCCAGCATATCCATTTGAATGGCGGTGGCATAGGTGGCCTGCACGTTGCCGTAGCCCCTGAATGATCCTGCATACGGATTGTTGGTGTAAGCTGATTGAAAGCGACATTTGACCGTGGGTACGCGATAGTGCGAGGTAAAGGTGCGCATCATCACAGACGGTGTAGTAGGCCCCCATGAGGTATAAGCGCCATTGTTTAACAGGCAGTCAGCTTCGCGAAAGGTCAAGGTACCGTCGGCTTTGGCGCCAAGGCGCAGGTTGATGCGGACCGGCTGACGTGTCGGTGCGTTAACAAATTCTTCTTCGCGGCTGAACATCAGTTTTACCGGGCGACGAGCAGCCTTGGCCAGCAAGGCACATATCGGCTCAAAAGGATAGACATCCAGTTTCGAGCCAAAGGCGCCTCCTACCGGCGGCTGAATGACACGGATGTCACCGGGGTGAATACCCAGAGCTGGAGCCAGATCCATTTTGAAGTTATAGGGGTACTGGGTTTGTGAGTAGATGGTGAGCTTGCCGCTAGGATTGAAATCAGCCAGTACACAACCAGTGCCCATACAGCAGTGCGCCACGTAATGAACGTTAAAAACATGATCCAGAATAACGTCGGATTCGGCTTCTGCGGCGTCGAGGTCGCCATGATCAAACTGATAGGCTAGGCTCTTGTTGTCTGGTTTTTCGTCATGTACGGCGGGGGCTCCTTCTAACAGAGCTTCCGCGGGGTCGAATAGGCCTGGCAGATCTTCGTAATCCACTTCAATCAGTGCCAGGGCCTGATCACAGATTTCTTCTGATTCGGCGGCGACGGCAGCCACTTCGTCACGCACGCAACGCACCTTACCTCCTTTGAGGGGAACGTTGTCGTGGTTGACGCCAAAGCGCAGCTCAGGAATATCGTCAGCGGTGAGAACGACATGTACGCCGGGCAGCGCTTCAGCCCTGCTCACGTCAATGGACTTGATGCGGGCATGAGGGCGCCCCGCGTGCAGGATTTTACCGTACAGCATCATCGGCAAAACCATGTCATTAATATAGATGGTTCGCCCTGTGGCCTTATCCGGACCGTCAGGTTTGGGGACGCGCTGGCCGATAATGCTGGTTTTTTTTATGGGCTCCATATTGCTTATGCCTTATCAGTAGCGACATCAGAGATCGCATCAAAAATCTTCTTGTACCCGGTACAGCGACAAACATTGCTCTCCAGACCACGTTTTAAATCGTCCGGAGTCATACTGGAATGGCTGTCGAGTAGATACTTGGTCTGAAGGATCATACCGGGAGTACAGAAACCACACTGAATGGCACCATGGTCAACAAAAGCCTGCTGTATATCATGCAGCACCTCCTCTGTACGCAAACCTTCAATCGTCAGAATGTCACGACCCTGGCAATCCACAGCGTACATCAGGCAGGCATTGACACTTTCGCCATCCATGAGAATGGTGCAGGCGCCACACTCCCCTTCTCCGCAAGCCAGTTTGGTTCCGGTCATGCCCAACTTGTCGCGCAGCAGAGCCAGAGCGCTCATGTCAGCGGGTACATTTGCCTGCACTCGACGTCCGTTCAGGGTGAATTCGATATCAATATTAATACTCATCGACTAACAGTCTCCTGAGATAGACAGCAGCAAGATGACGGCGATACCAGGCCGTAGCCCTGACATCGTCAATGGGATTGATTTCACTCATTAGAATATCGACCGCCTGTTCGATCAGATCATCATCAAGGGTTTTGCCCTCGATAAACGCCTCGGTTGCTGTAGCGCGCAGCGGTACCGGTGCCACTGCGCCAAAGGCCAGACGCACATGGAACAATGCGTTGGTATCTCGAATAGCGCTGATGGCTGCCGAAACAATAGAAATTTCCAACGCTGGTCGGGGACCAGATTTAATAAACGTAGCTTCAGCACGATGCTCCGGTATTCGAAACACGATGGCACTGAGCAACTCGTTCGCCAGCATGGCGGTCTGACCCGGGCCGGTGAAAAAACCCGTCAAGGGCATTCGCCTTTGTGCGAGAGTACCGGCGCTGGAGCAGGTCAGTTCTACTTCAGCATCCAGTATCAGAAGGGCAGGCAAGGTGTCACCAGCAGGCGAAGCATTGCAGATGTTGCCACCGATGGTGGCTGCGTTGCGTATCTGAGAACCGGCAAAGTGATTGGCTGCTTCTACCAGTACCGGTGCCATGCGGCTCAGCAGTTCATCGTTGCGAATATCGGTGATAGTGGTTGCTGCACCAATGCGGATTTCATCATCCTGTTTGCTCACCCCGCGCAGTTCGGCAACGCGGCGGATATTGACCAGGCGGGTACGGTAGTTAATATGCCCCACTGCTGTTTGCAGCATCAGATCGGTGCCGCCGGCCAAAATGGTGGCGTTACCATCAGCCACTGCCTCAGCGGCCTGGCCAAGGGTTGTTGGGGCCACGTATTCTTGTGGCCCTTGATTAATATCCAGATTGCTATCCTGTTCAGCTGTCACGGCGTGTGTCTCTTGTTAGAACCGAATGGGTTCGTCGTAGTGTCCATAAACATCGATCAGGACACTGGTCATTTCACCCACGCTGGCATAAGCCTTAACGGCGCTTACAAGCGCGTTCATAACATTACGTCCAGCCTGGGCGTCACTGCGCAGGGTCTCAAGGCAGAGATCTACCTCAGCCTGATTCCGATCACTGCGAACCTGCTGCAACGCTTCTCTCTGTAACCGATCCCCATCTTCATCGTAAGGGTGTAATTCCACATCGGGTTGCTCATTACTTTCGTCGACGTAACAGTTGACGCCCACCTTTCGGTAGGCTCCTGACTCCAGGTCTTTCTGACGCTGAAAAGCATGCTCGGAAACCTTGGCCTGAATCACACCTTCGCTGACCGCTTTGATGATGCCTCCCTGGGATTCGACCCAATCCATGGCTTCAACAATTTTATCTTCCATTTCGTTGGTGAGGGTCTCAACGTAGTAAGACCCGCCCAGGGGATCCACCGTGTCTGCCAGGCCGATTTCTTCCGTGAGCAATTGCATAGTTCGCAATGACAGCCGCTGGGCTTTGGGAGTGGGAATGGTATAAGCCTCATCGTAGCAACAAAGGGCCATGGTCTGAGCGCCGGACAGGGCGCCGACCAGTGCGTAATAGGCACCTCGCATGATGTTGTTTTCCGGCTGTTCGATGGTCAGCCCAAAACCTCCACCACCGGCGATCATGCGCAGCCAGCCCGATTTAGGATCCTTGGCGCCATACTGATCCAGAATGATCCTGGCCCAGTGGCGTCTGCCCGCTCTGAATTTCGCCACCTGCTCAAACAGGTTGCCGAAGATATTGAAGTTGTAAGACAGGCGACCGGCAAAAGAATCGATGTCCATGCCACGTTCCAGGGCTCTGTCGGTATAGGCCTTGGCAATACAGAAAGCGTAGCCCATTTCTTCGGCGGGCGTCGCTCCGGATTCGCGGATGTGGTAACCACAGACACTCACCGGGCTGTACTTGGGCACGTTTTCTGCGCAGTACTCAATGGTGTCGGCAACCAGCTTGACGGACGGTTCAACCGGGAAAATCCACGTGCCGCGACCGATAAATTCTTTCAGGATGTCGTTTTGGGCCGTGCCGCGCAGCTTGGCTAAATCATAGCCCCGCTTTTCTGCTATGGCCAGGTACATAGCGATCAGGATGGCTGCAGTACCATTGACGGTGAGTGAGACTGTTATTTTTTCCAGATCAATGCCGTCGAAGGCTATTTCAAAATCCTTCAGGGTATCGACCGCCATACCCACCCGGCCTACCTCACCAAAGGCTTCGGGGGCATCGGAGTCATAGCCGCACTGGGTGGCCAGATCGAAGGCGACGTTGAGGCCCGTTTGACCATTGGCGATCAGGTAGAGAAAACGTTCGTTGGTTTCAGCGGCATTAGCGAAGCCAGTGTATTGACGCATGGTAAAGGGTCGTTTGCGATACATTTCCGCATGAATGCCACGGGTAAAGGGGGCCTCGCCGGAACGGCTCTGATCAATGCCGCCACTTTGTTCAATGTCTTCTGCTGTATAGAGAGTTTTTATCTCGATACCGGACTCGTTGATGACCTTGTTGTCAGTGCTCACGATGCATGCTCCCGAATAAACTCAATGATGTTGTTGAGGCGGGCTTCGGTCGGGAAGACTCCGAGAAAGCCCAGTTGTTGTAAGTACTGGCGATCATCTTCGGGGATATTGCCACCTACGATCCATAGTTTGTCTTCCAGGCCTCCCTGGATGGAAAGCTGGCGCATTTTTTCGCACAAGGGTTTGTGCGAACCCGACAATATGGACAATCCAATCACGTCAACGCCTTCATCCCTCGCTTGTTGGGTGATGGCTTCAGGCGTGCGCCGCAGACCCGAATAAATGGTTTCAAAGCCAGCTTCCATCATGGCGCGGACCACTACTTTAGCGCCAACGTCGTGGCCATCTAACCCCGGCTTGGCGATCAGAACCTTTATTTTTTTTGTCGTCATACTATGCAAGCTCCTTGGCGACAATGAGTTTGAGGATGTCGCTGGTACCGCCGCCAATTAACGTAAAGCGGATGTCACGCAAGTATCGCTGCACCGGATATTCCATAGCATACCCGTAGGAAGCCAGGACCCGTGCAGCCTTATCGCAAACCTCAGCGGCGGCTTCAGAAGCAAACAGTTTCGCCATAGCACTTTCCTTATGATGCGGCTTGCCTTCGTCCTTCATCCAGGCGGCGTAGTGAACCAGTTGCCGTGCTGCCTGCAGATCAGTGGCCATTTCAGCCAGCCTGAGCTGTACGGCCTGGAATCGGTTAATGGGTTTGCCAAACTGTTTTCGTTCCGCCGCATAGGTCACCGCATCTTCGAGCGCAGCCCGGCCACCGCCCACAGCCAGGGCACCGGTTACGATGCGAACTTCGGCCAGCAGTTTGCGCAGGTGCTGTTCGCCATCGCCAATTTCTTTACTCAGGCAATGGCTGTCGGGAACAAAGCAGTCATCGAGCGTCAGCTCAGAGGTGGGCAGGGCCCAAACCCCCATTTTGTTGATGGCTCGACCTACGGTCAGGCCCTTGAAATCTTTTTCAACCAGGAAAATGGTCAGCTTACTTTCATCACCGGCGCGGGCAAACACTGTGAAGAAATCGGCGACCGGTGCAGCGGTAATCCACATTTTCTGTCCATTGAGTCGATAGCCTCCGTCGACCTTTTCTGCACTGGTGGAAATACCTCCCAGATCACTGCCGGCATTGGGCTCTGTCATGCAGATGGCACCGAATTTTTCCGCTCGCAAAGCGGGCATGAAGAGTCTTTCGTGAATCTCATCGTTGCCCAGCATGTGCAAAAACTTGGTACCCATAAGTGACTGCATGGTGGCGCAACCGGCCAGCGACATGGAACCCCGGGCTACCTCCTCCAGCGCAAGGCAAAGGCTGATCAGATCCATATCCACACCGCCTACATCTTCCGGATAGCGCATGCCAAAGAAGCCCAGTTCAGCCAGCTCCTGCATCAACTCACGAGGGTACTCATGCGCCAGATCCAGGGCTTCAGCCTGCGGGCGGATACGTTCATCACAAAAGCGAGTGAAGATTTCCTGCACTTCACGCTGTTCGTTACTGAGATTGAAATCCATGACTATTTGTCCAGGCCGTAGGTGTGTTCGGCTGCGGCGGGCGAAATGATGCCATTTCGAACTTCTCGCCGTAATTGCTCCCGGTCACGCTTCTTGGGGTCACCATAACCGCCACCGCCACCGGCAATCTGGTGGTAGACAGTACCCTTGGGCACTCCCTCGATCAGATCCTTGTTGTTCGGCACAAGGCGTGTACCGTCGGGGTAGGTCAGTTCGATGGTATTCAGGATGCTGTCCTGACCGCCAAACAAGCCAAACGCAGGTTCATAATTGCCATCGCCAAAAGTAACAAGTTGAGTGTCTTCCGAACCGATGGTGAATTCGGTCTCAATCCCCAAACCGCCACGCCACTGCCCGGCGCCACCTGAGTCAGTGATGTATTCGTGCTTACTGAGCAGGTGGGGGGTTGTCTGCTCAAACATTTCGTAATCCTGATCAAGCACGCCACCGGAAGCATCGATCATACCGATGTGATCGTAACCATCGGTGCCCCGCATGGCTCCAGACCCACCTTTCAGACCCATGAAGCCAATATCAACATAGGGCTCGTCATCTTCAGGGTCGAGCCCGGTTGTCAGCGAGCAAAGCAGATTGTTCCAACCTGCGGTAACCCGTTCCGGGATGACCGGAGCCAGTGCGCGAATGATGGCATCAGCATTGGGTGGGCACAGGTGATTGCCGAAGGAAGTGGCCTTGGGGTATCTGGCATTTAGTATGGTGCCTTCGGGAATAATCATCTCGATGGGCTCGACCATCCCCTGATTGTGGGGGATGTCGGGGTTGATCATCTGCAGGAAGGTTAAAATACAGGCTGACGCCGACGAGGTGTAAGTACCGTTAACGAAGCCGTCAGTCTGATCGTCGGTTGCGGAATAATCAAAGCTGATTTTGTTATCGCTAACGGTAATTTTGACACGAATCGTAAATTCGGTGCCTTCATGATGACCGTCAAAATAGACCATGCCTTCGCCACTATAAATCCCATTGGGGATTTGGGCAATTCCGGCTTCCACCATTTTTTTGGAAGCCTCAAAAAGGGCTGCTTTGTGAGCATCAAAACTTTCAATGCCGTATTTTTCGACTAACGACATCAGCCGCCGTTCGCCAACCTTGCAGGCACCCATCTGGGCGCGCATGTCATGGGCGACAATGTCGAGGCGAATATTGGCAAAAATCAGATCCCAAACATCTTTTCTGAGCTTGCCTTTTTTATAGACCTTAACCGGTGGTATGCGTAAGGCTTCCTGCCACACTTCCTGAGCGTTGGGGTTATAGCCACCGCGCACATTACCGCCAATATCCGCCTGATGGCCTTTGACCGCCGAGAACCCAATCAGGGTGCCTTCATGAAAAATAGGCCGATAGACAGCGACATCATTGTTCTGGTTGCCCAGGCTAAAGACATCGTTATGGAAAATTACATCGCCAGGGCTGAATTCGCCATCGAAGTATTCGATGATGTACTTGCATACTGGCGCCAAAGAAAAGGCCAGAATAGGCAGGTTCTCAGTTTGCTCCAGCATGTTTCCTTCAGCATCATACAGACCGGTAACAAAGTCCTTGGCTTCACAGAGGATCGGGGAGCGAGTGGTCATTTCCACCACAGCACTCATTTCATCGGTGATTGATTTGAAGGTTCTGGCATAAACCGAAACCAGGATGGAATCGACATTGCTCATGATGAAACTCCTTTAGCCAGATCTTCGCGGCCTTTCAGGTAAATCGCAAAAGAACCATATTGATCGCATATGCAGTCGTAGAACTGGCTGACGAAGATGGCTGTGGTCTCTTGCTCGATCATGGCCGGGCCGATGACCAGGTTACCGTGTTTGAGCGCATGTCCGTCATACACCGGAACCTCCTGGAAGTCATTGATCTCCAGAATATAAACCGAACGACGGCCTTTTTCGGCTGCCGAAGAATCGGTTCCAGCGTAGTCTTCCAGTTGATAGGTTGGCTTTTCCGTGCGGCCAACGGCTTGCACTCTGATGTTGATAATTTCCACAGGCACATCCAGTTCCGCCAGCGAGTAACCATACAACCGGTTGTGCTCAGCGTGAAAAGCCTGGCTGATGGCATCAACGTCGCCTTGTTCGAGTTGTTGTGGATCCACGACAAAGGACACCTCGTGATATTGCTTGAGGTAACGGCAGTCGAACTTGACGAAATATTCGCTGGCGTCTTCATCAATGCGCTCTTCAGCCAACATGGCTCGCCCCTCGTCTTTCATTGAGCCAACTAGCGCGCGCAGGGCGTCAAAATCAGCACTCACCAGGGGGGCAACAAAGGTGCTGACGAAGTCGTGTTTCAGGTCGCTCATGAGCATGCCGACTGCGCAAAGAATGGACGATTCTCTGGGTACGATCTGGAATGGGATTTCCAGCTCCGAACAAATCAGACAGCTGTGCAAGGGTCCCGCGCCTCCGGCCACCACCATGGGGAACTCGCGAGGATCAAAACCCCGTTTAATGGTGACTTCACGTACGCCCTGGGCCATGTTGGTACAGGCCACCCGGTACATGCCTGCAGCTGCTTCTTCGACGCTGAGCCCCATGGGTTTGGCGATATGCTCTTCGACCGCCTTACGCGCCCGCTGGACATCCAACTGCATTTTGCCACCAGCGAAATACTCGGGATTCAGGTACCCCAGAACGACATTGGCGTCCGTTGTGGCGGGCAATGTGCCGCCCTTGCAATAAGAGGCTGGGCCAGGATCTGCTCCGGCACTTTGCGGACCCATGCGCAGGAGGCCACCTTCATCCAGCCAGCCCACAGAACCGCCTCCGGCACCGATGGTATGAATGCCTAGCATCGGCAAGGCCAGCCGCAGGCGATCGATATTGCCCTGATTCACCATCACAGGCGTGTCGACTACGAGGGCAGCTTCAAAGCTAGTGCCGCCCATGTCCACAACCAGACATTTGTCTTGTTCGTGGACCTGAGCATAGACCAGACCCGCACCTGGTCCGGCTGCAGGGCCAGATAACAATGTGAGGGCTGATTTTTGTCTCGCCAGCTCAGGCGACATGATGCCGCCGTTGGACTGCATGATCAGCAATATGCCACCAAACCCTGCACTCTTAAGGCGATCCTGCAACTGGTTAAGATAATGATCCAGGATCGGCCCAACGTAGGAATTCAAAGCAGTGGTACTGATGCGCTCATAGAAACGGATGGAGGGCAACAGATCGGATGAAACAGTTAGATAGGCATCGGGTAGTTCTTTTCGCACCAATTCTGCCGCTTTGTGTTCGTGCTCGGAATTGGCGAACGAATTCATGAAACAAATGGAGACAGCTTCTACACCTTCAGCACGGAACAGATCGATGGCTTTACGAACATCGGCAAGATCAATTGGTGTTACCTCCTCGCCATTTCGATTTAAACGACCTTCAACACCACAACGCAGGTAACGGGGTACCAGTGGCTCTACGTTGGTGTAGCGGTTATTGTATTGTTCTTCGCGAATGCCCCGGCGCATTTCCAGAGCATCGCGCAAACCCGCGTTGGTCAGTAAGCCAGACTTGGCGCCTTGGCGAGTGAGCGTGGCGTTGGTAGTTACGGTGGTGCCATGCACGATGGTATCAATGGCGGCCACAAATTCTTCAAGCGCCATAGGCGGATTCATGTCCGCGGCTATATCGGCTAAACCATTCATCACCGCGATCGATGGATCAGCGGGAGTGGACAGGGTTTTGTAAATGCGCGGATCTTCACCCTCGCAGGTCCATAAAAAATCGGTAAAAGTTCCACCGACATCGATGCCTATTTTCATGGTTATGGCGTACCGTCTCTCAATTCATTATTTGTATTTACCAGGGCGCGAATCTCGTCCTTGAGTACTTTGCCCATGGCATTGCGCGGCAGAGCGTCAACAAACAAGACATGCCGGGGCATGGCAAAACGGCCAATGCGACCTTCAAAATGTTCAATAATCACGTCTTGGGTCAGCTCGACCTCGGGTTCGGCTACAATGACAGCAACCACTGCTTCGCCCCATTTGGTGTCTTTTTTCCCCACTACTGAGGCTTCGAGCACGCCTGGGCAATCAGCCAGGATATTTTCCAGCATGGCGGGGTAGATATTTTCACTACCGGAGATAATCATGTCCTTTTTTCGATCATCGATATACAGGTAACCCCTGTCATCAAAATGGCCAATATCTCCGGTATGGAACCAGCCATCTTTCAGGGACTGGCCGGTAGCCTCGCTGTCCTGCCAGTATTCCTTCAAGACGTTTGGCCCCTTGACCAGAACCTCTCCTGAACGCCCGGCTTCCAGATCCTGGTTGTTGTCATCGACTATTTTGACCTGGCAATGCAAACCCTGCTTGCCGCCAGACCCCATACTCTCGGCCGACGTCTCAACGGTCTGATACGTGGCCAGTGGCGAGGTTTCGGTTGCGCCATAAACCTGAATCAAAGGAATGCCTTTTTGCTGTATTTTTTTGATTAGGGATGTGGGCACAAGTGTTGAGCCTGTAGATATACAACGCAAGGTGCTTAAGTCAGAAGTCTGCCAGCGACGACTGGCTATGAGGGCATTCAACTGGGCGGGCACCAGGACGGTCAGGGTAATCTGATGTTGTTCCAGAATGTCAAAGATTTCATCAACATCAAAGATAGGTGTGAGGTGTAAGGTTGCACCCGAGTGGAGTGCCGGTGTAGCCAGAATATTCAACCCGCCAACATGAAACAGGGGGATTGAAACGACGACTTTATCGTCCTGCTCGAGATCATGCATATGCCGGCTGTTGACGGCGTTATAAAAGATGGCGTTTTGGGACAAAACAGCACCTTTTGGATGACCGGTGGTGCCAGAGGTATAACACAGCAAGAAACTGTCCTCGAGACTGACCGCCGGATCCGCTGCTAGACCGTTCGGTGCCTCATCAATCAGATCTTGATAGGAGGGCCAGCCGCTCGTTTCATTCTCTTTTAGATTGATAAAGGCCATGGGAGGAATATTACCGGTGATATCTTCTACTATGCTCTTGAACATAGCCTCGACGAACAGGGCTTTGGGTGCTGCGTTACTCAGGGTATAGGTATGTTCAGCGGCCGCCTGGCGCCAGTTTAACGGTTGAAAAATAGCTCCGATACGAGCGCAAGCAAAAGCGAGAACCAAAGATTGGATGGCATTCTGGGCCAATAAGGCGATTCGGTCTCCTCGGCTGACATTAAGGCGGTGCCTGAGAGCATGGGCCAGTCTGGCGACATCATGTGCCATTTCTGCATAGGTCAGGCCGCTATCACGACACTGGATTGCCACTTTGTCAGGTGTGAAATCTGCGTGTCTATCGATCCAGTCAGAAAGGTTCATGGTTGCTTCAGCCTGTTTTAATCTCCAACCATGATGACACTGGCCATGGCTGTGTCACCAGCCGCACAGCCCGTAAATAATCCTAAACCACCACCCCTGACAACCAGTTCCTCGATTAATTCGATAATGGAGCGCAGCCCCGTGGGCCCTTGCGGATGCCCCCAAATGAGTGAACAGCCATAATTGTTCATGTTCATCACATCAATACCGGTTTGCTGTGCAAAAAGGACATCATTAACGGCGAACGGATTATGGGTTTTGATTGCGTCTATGGCGCTGATGTCCAGATCCGCCTGCTTCAGCGCCATGTTGGCTGCGGGAACCGGGGCTTCGGGCATGAAAGCCAGGTCTGCTCTCGACAGGCCAAATCCCAAGAGACGAATGCGAATGTTCCGATCGCGGGAAAGTTCAAGAGCCTTATCCGGGGTGGTGACGATCATGCTGGCATTGCCATCGGCAGGGAAAGTCTGGCCCGCAAAAGTCACGCTGCCATCAGCCATGACGGGCTTTAGTTTTGCGACTCCTGCGGCGCTTGACAGGGTCACTCCCTCGTCGCCATCCATTAGACCAACACTCTTGCGGTAACTTGGATGGGGTATTTCAAAAGGCAGTGTCATGTAGGTTTTTTGGAAACCGTGATCATTGGCCACGGCGTCACCGTATTGCTCTGTGCGGCGCAGAACCACATCGTGTTGCGCGGCTGTGGAAATGCCGTATTTGGTGGCGACATTTTCGGCTGTTTCCAGCATCGAGTGAGGACCCATGGGATCGCAGCCAAAATTATCCATGACCCAGTCTTCACTTACCCCAGTGCCGCCAGGGCCCCTTGGGTTGGGGTAATAGAGGTGAGGGCCGTTGGATGTTCGATCGGCAGTAACAACCAGAGAGGACGTCGCCATTCCGCATTCAATTTCCTGGGCTGCAGTCAGCAGACACCGTACGCCGGTAGCGCAGGCCTGTGCTACGGTGGGGCCGCCAATATGGCTCGCGCCCATCATTCCAGTGAGCCAGGGCAAACCATAAAACCCGTGTTTTTGGGGTACTGAAGTGCCCAGCACACCATAATCCAGACTGTTGACGTCAATCTCATGCCTGGCAAGCTCTGCCCTGGCAACATGAGCGGCAAACTCAATGCTGTTAAGGCCGGAGAAACTACCTTGCCATTTGGCAAAGGGGGTACTCCAATAGCAGCCGTATGGGATTTCAGCTAAATAAGACATGATTCGGCTCCTTAACTCACAGCGACACAAGCCGTGCCATCGAGCACGACTTCGTCCTTTTGACTTGCCGCGATGATCTTCAGATCCAGAAGATTTTCTTCCCTGTCCTGATGTTTTTCAACCACTTCTCCGCGGCGGGTTATTCTGTCCAACTTGGGCTGACGGGGTACAATAAACCGCTCTAGATTCTCTCTGCTCATGATGGGTCTCCTTTGAGTAATCCACCCCTTCCGTATTTTCATTAATGCTTGTTATGTTCATCAATGCTTGTCGCCCGAATTTGAGTGCAAAAGAACCATATAGCACCTGATTTTGATCTCCCACAAACACCGTATCGCAAGATATTCGATTTCAATCTTAGGCGAGCCAATTCACAAGCACACCTATCGAAAGATGGTCGACATTGCATCCGCGTATACTCGGAAACAGCTACAAAATGCTGTTATTTTGCAAACACTAGGTTTCCTCTGCTGAGTAAGAATGCAACAACTCAATACCTTTCCGCGTCCGTCATATGACCTACACGACAATATAAAGTTGTCGCAGATCAACTTATAGTAATCTGAGTGTAGTCTATACCTGATTATCTGGAATGGGCTTTCTTTGTTGATGGAATACGAACTATTATCGAAAGGATATTCCAGATTTAGGATAATATCGTAAGAATATTTCAGATGATAAAGACAAAACTGACCCAGTGGTTCCCCTGAATCACTACGAGATACAGGTACTCTTCGCTCTGCAAGAGGATGGTCCGGCATCAACCAGATACGAGCGATCATCGACCACGATCTGTTCGAGTCTCAACTTGTCCACGCTGCCGTCCTTTGAGTATTTGTACTTGTGAATTTGCAAGAAAACGGCGTTAATACTCCTTAAACCATACTCCGAGTCGAATCAGATCTTCAATACTTTAGGATCGTCCGTGACTCCGCTTGCCGTTCGATATCCTACCGGGTCAGCGGCAGATTCTTGTAGTCGTGATGTTCTTAGTCGAAAGAAACGACTAAATAAAGGCTCCTTTATACCTATTAGCTATAAGGTAGTTTTTCACCCAATAAGGACGCAAAATAGCAGCACAGAATCTTACGACCCCTGTGGATGCGAAGTAGGACGAAAAAATGACCCGTGCAAGACAAATACATCAGATTGATGGCCCCTTTCGAATGCAGAATGGTGTGATTCAAGACCCCCAGATTGCCTATGAAACCTGGGGAGAATTAAATTTCCCAAAAGACAACGCCATTCTGCTGTTTACAGGCTTATCTCCTTCAGCTCATGCGGCTTCATCTGATCTGGACCCATCAAACGGCTGGTGGGAGCAAATGGTCGGACCAGGACTCCCGATTGATACCAGCAAGTATCTGGTTATCTGTGTGAATTCACTGGGAAGTTGTTTTGGATCAACCGGTCCATCGAGTACAAATCCAGAGACTAATAAAATCTATGGGCTCCAGTTTCCGGTTCTGACCCTGGAAGATGTAGCCCGTGCTGGCCATGAAGTTGTCAAGTCACTGGGATTGAATCAGCTGTACGCGGTTGTCGGCGCATCAATGGGCGGCATGACCGCCCTGGCTTATTCAGTGTTGTTTCCAGAGGTACCAAAAAGTCTGGTCTGCATCTCTTCTGCGGCCAGGGCGCTGCCTTATTCAATTGCGCTTCGGTCGCTGCAAAGGGAAATTATCCGTACTGATCCGGCATGGAATGACGGAAAATATACCGACGGTCCTGTTGTCGGGATGCAGTTAGCTCGCAAACTTGGCATGTTGACTTATCGCAGCGCAGCCGAATTCCAACAACGATTTGGCCGTGAACTGGTATCAGAGGAAAGAAAAACAGGTGATGCGTTTGGCATTAACTTTGAAGTGGAGTCCTACCTTGATGCTCACGCAATCAAATTCACCGGTACATTTGACGCGAACTGTTATCTTTACCTGTCCCGAGCAATGGATCTGTTTGATATTGCAAACCATGGAGGATCTCTGGCAAACGGGCTGGCGCGGGTTGGTGCAAAGCGGGTGCTAGTGATTGGTGTTGAAACAGATATATTGTTTCCAATTGAGCAACAGCGTGAAATGGCAACTGAACTGGACAACGGTAAACGCGAAGTTCTGTTCTTTGATCTGCCTTCTCTTCAGGGACATGATGCATTCCTGGTCGACATGGATCGCTTTCGCCCCATTTTGTGTGACTTCTTTAACTGCACGATGAGCCAGCCCGGTACTCTGAAGAGTGTCTAAAATCCAGAATCACTTTCTGATTGGGCTATATTTTTCTGCTTAGCATATAGAAACATAAACAGCGTTCTGTCATAAGCATTCGTTCTTTAACAAACCAGCCAATGAGGAGTAATGTTAGTAGAGGAATGGGAACATTCCTTCTTATAGGCGGACAAATGAATCTGCCAGCGTACGAAAGACGCCGAGGTCTGAAAACTCTTATGGAGTCTCGGAGTCGTGAAGTACACACAAACGGATTTACACGTGAAACCCGTAAGCTCGGCTCTCGTCGGGCTTTTTTAATTCCCATTTTTTTTGTGAATTATCTAAATGAATTGTTTAAATGAATTGTTTAAATGAATTGTTTTAGTGGGCAGAAATCATGGCCGGTATTTACAAAGGTTAAACAATCCCCTTGACCAATGTGCCGACTGTAATGACCGTCTTTATCACTGCTGTAAATGGCTGACCGGAAAATAGAGAAGGGGTGCATGGGCACCCCTTCTTTTACAACTTGACCCCTAGTAACCCTGTGTTTCTCCGTAGCGGTCACGATGAAAGGCGCTGTTGCCTAACGCGTGCTCACACACTCTGGATCGCTTCAGGAAGAAGCCGATTTCATACTCGTCAGTCATTCCGATTCCGCCATGCATCTGCACACCTTCACTACTGACAAGGTTATAGGTATCGTTAAGTCGCGCCTTGGTCAGACTTGCCAGTTCGGCGACTTGTTCAGAGTCATCATCTAATGCAGACAAACCCTCTAAGACGACCGACTTCGACAATTCAACTTCGCAGAACATTTGTGCAGCTCGATGCTTCAAAGCCTGAAATGAACCAATGGGGACACCGAACTGCTCTCGAATCTTCAGGTACTCGATCGTTCTTTCGAAGCATTCCTGAACACCGCCCAACATCTCGGCAGACAAAAGAATGCGACCAGCATCCAGAACTTTATCGAGAACATCTGCCCCTTTACCTGCCTCACCAAGCAGCACACCTTTGGCACCATCAAAATCTATATTGGCTGCATTTCGACTATCAGCCATGATAGTTCTGGTCACACTGACGCCCTCGGCATCTCGATCAACCAGAACAAGTGTCAGGCCGTTACGATTACCACTCTTTCCGGTACTTCTGGCAACGACTACTATCTTGTTCGCAACATGACCATCAAGAACAAACTTCTTGCTGCCCGTGACCTTATATCCGTCTCCGGATTTCTTAGCCTTTGTACTCGATCCATAAGGGCTGTGATGAGGGGTTTCCTCCAGTGCCAACGCAAGCAGCAGTTCACCACCAGCCACCTGAGGTAGCAGGTCACCTTTCAGTTCGTCACTACCCCCATGAAGGATGGCACTCGACCCAAGTACAGCCGTTGCAAATAAAGGGGATGCAGCCAGTGTACGACCACATTCCTCCATTACAACGCCCATTCCGAGATGACCGAAGCCTAAACCACCAAAATCTTCGGGAATAGTAATGCCAGCCCATCCCAGCTCTACCATCTGTTGCCAGGTTGCACTATCAAATCCGTTGTCATCCTTTTCATCGCGCAATTTTCGAAGTTGAGTAATTGGTGTGTTGTTAGTGCAGAAATCTTTCGCTGCATCCTTCAACATATTCTGTTCTTCGTTTAGTACCAATGGCATAACTAAGTCACTCCTGCTTACTATTTAAATCTTTCTGTTTGTCACATATCCCGGATGGTATCCGGGTGTGCATTATATTCAATCTGGCAGTCCAAGCACGCGTTTCGCGATAATATTCATCTGGATTTCAGAACTCCCGCCAGCAATCGTACTGGCTTTTGATCTCAACCAGGTTCGGGTCAGGGAATGTTCTTCACCTGTGAACATATCACCTTCCCACCCCAAAGACTGAACTCCCATCGTCTTTAACTGAATTTCAAGTCTATGCTTACCTATTTCTGATCCATAGTATTTGAACATAGACGTCGCAAAAGTTGGTGTACCGCCAGAATCATTTTCAGCCATCGCTCTCTGCTGAGTCAGACCGAAGGCTTTCTGATTCATCTCACTGGCTAAAATCGATCCTCTTAATGCCGAATCAGCCAATTTACCATCTATCAATCCAATATACTCTTTTGCGATTGCTGGCAGATCACGCATGCCATCATATCGACCCCTGCGACCACCGCTGTTTAAACCCGATATGGAACTTCTTTCATGCTGCAAAAGCCGCTTACCCACTGTCCAGCCCCGATTGAGCTGACCTACCAGATTGTCCTTTGCAACCTTTGCTCCATCGAAAAAAGTTTCGCAAAACGGTGAACTGCCACTGATGAGTTTTATTGGCTTGACCGTAACGCCAGGCTGATCCATGTCGATCAGAACAAAACTGATTCCCTCGTGTTTTGGTGCTTGAGGCTCTGTTCTGACCAGTGTGAAAATCCAGTCAGCATACTGAGCACCGGAGGTCCAGATTTTCTGACCATTGACCTCATAGTGATCTCCCTTGTCCTCGCATTTTGTCTGCAGACTTGCCAGGTCTGATCCGGCACCTGGCTCGCTGTATCCCTGACACCAACGAATCTCACCGCTGGCTATTTTAGGCAGATGTTCCTTCTTCTGCTCCTCGGTCCCGTAGTCAAGCAAGGTCGGTCCAATCATGCTGAAACCCATCCCGCCGATAGGACTTCGGGCATTTATCTTGATCATTTCATCCTGCAGGACCAGGAATTCCGCTTTTGATAGTCCTGCACCGCCATATTCCACGGGCCACATGGGCGCAGTCCAGCCCTTCTCTGCCATGCGATCCAGCCACAACCTGGCATCGGGATTCCTGTATTCCTGTTTTTTACCGCCACCGATCATCTGATCTTCAGTCGCTGGTTCTCTAATACTGGCGGGGCAGTTCGCCTCAAGCCAGCCAGCCGTCTCATTTCTGAAGTCTTCAAGCGCTCCCATAAAGTCCTCCTCATGTGATTTGGATGACAGAGCGATCCGATTTACTCACTGTAAAAGCATTACACTATCAAATTACCACCTGCAAAATAAACAGTATTGCCTGCTATTCCTGCTATTGATGAGAATGTTGATGCTTTACTGTGTTCAGTGACAACTCAGCATGCATACGAGTTGCTCAAACTAGAGTTCCGTTGATCATCATGATGGCTGCGTCCAGCGCCTGTGCCAGGCCTTCAGCGTTGGCCAGGTTTTTACCTGCAATATCAAAAGCAGTGCCATGATCCACCGAGGTTCGAACAAAAGGAATACCCATGGTCGCAGTGATGCTGTCAGCGAAGTTATGCATCTTGATCGCGATATGGCCCTGGTCATGATACAACGCCATCACTGCATCAAATTCACCCGCAACCGCCCGATAGAAAACCGAATCTGCCGAGTAAGGTCCAACCACATCCAGGCCCAGTTCACAGGCCTTCTCAACCGCCGGTTGGATTTCATCCTGTTCCTCGTTACCCAACATGCCATGTTCACCGCCATGAGGATTTAGCGCGGCAACGGCAATCCTCGGCTCGGTACCCGTCCAACGACGCAGATGGTCGGCAGTCAGTCTCAGTTTCTCCACCAGAATCGGGGTTTTTACATACCTGACCGCATCAGCAAGTGATTTGTGTGTCGACAGATGGGCAACCTTCAGGCTCTTCGTCATCAGCATGGTTGCCGTCAAGGTCGACCCCGTCATTCGCGCAAGGATTTCCTGGTGCCCAATGTCACCATGGTAACCAGCCGCCTGGACTGCTTCTTTATTAATTGGACAGGTGACAATACCCTGTATCTCACCAGTCATCGCCTGCTCAATCGCGGTTTCAAAGAACTGAACGGCTGCGCGACCATTCTCCGGGTCGATCTCACCCATCACGAGCCGGTCACTGTCAAATTCCACAGGTTGCAAGACCTGCAGAACATCGCTCTGTGCGGTAATCTCCGACATACTGGTTCGTGGGCTGATTTCGATTTCAACACCTGTCTGCTTCATCGCCTGTTGCAAACAAACCGCATCACCAATCACGAAGGGTTGTGCATTCACATACACATTCGGTCTGCTTAACGTTTTCACAACGACTTCTGCACCGACGCCAGCCGGGTCGCCCATCGTCACGGCTAGCAGGGGTTTCACCTATTTAGTCCCAAGAATGTATTCCGCAACCAGTTCCGGAGCCTGCATCGGCATGAAATGCGTAAGTTCAGGCAAAGAGACATCACGTCCATCATGAAACTTACTCGCCAATTGATCCCAGGTAGGTGATTGACTAAAGTCCATCTCCTTTTGCTCAGCGCTTCGCTGCCGGGCCCTGAGCACGGTTACGGGTATCTTGATCCGCGAAATCTTGTCGAAGATATCAAGAGATGAGCTTCCCATGTAAATGGACGCTTCGACACTGGGTGGGCAGGCTAGTACGTATCCCCCCCCATCAGGATCTGGTAGGAGACCATACTCACAGTAGTCGTGCAGGGCTTCTACCTTCCATGACCCGTAACTGCCTCTACCCTCAAAGTTCTCGAACATTGATTCGGCATCTATGAAGAAGTTCCTTCGTCGGGCAATCGGATGTTGTCCTGATCCATTGAGAAATTGATCATGGTGGGTCTCTACCAATGCATAAAGCTCCGGATTCATGATCACCGGATCAACCAAAACCACACGTGAGAACCTGTCAGGCAGATTTGCAGCAGCATGAGTCATGGCGAGCCCACCCATGGAGTGCCCTACTCCCACGATATTATTGAGATCAAGCAGATCGATAAAGGCGGTTACATCCCCGCCGAAACTCGCCCCATTGTAAGGTTCCATCTTTCCACTGCGTCCATGGCCACGCATATCCAAAGCAACGATGTGATTGTCACCCAGGTACTTTATGGTCTGATCCCAGCATCTGGCATGAAATCCCGTGGCGTGAACTAAAACAATGGTCTGTTCATTCTTTTTATGCTCTCCCCATTCAAACCAGCACAATTCAACACCATTTACTTGAAGGTAATTTTCTCTACACACGTCGTTTAAAACCATTGCAATCAGAAGTCCCATGCTAGCTCTAGTTAAGTCGCCAGACAATCATGTCCCCCATTCACGAACCTGATATTAAAAGCTTAGTATTCAGCAGAAACTGCAGGCCTTAATCGTTACGGGAAGAAGATCAGTCTTTGCCAACGGGCTTCAGTGATTTAACGAGGATTTCAAGTGTTGCCCGGGGATCTGCCGATAGCTGGCGCATGACTCCTACCACTGGCTGATTCGTCGCAAATTCCTCTTCCGCCAGTTCACCCATACTGATCAGTAAACTGGCAACCCCATGAACAGTGGACCATAAAGTTCCGGCGAGTAGGACGATGGGTTTATCGATCAGAATTCCCTCCTCAATCGCTGTTTCAATCAGGTTCAGAAGCACTTCAAATGCCGCCGTCCCAGCGTCGATTAACTCTTCGTGCAGACTAAAATCCACCAGTGATGAGTCAAAGAACAACTGATACTTCTCCGAGTTGTCCTGAGCCCAGCGGACATAAGAAAGTCCTGTTTCAAGTATCGCGGCCTCCGTGTCGTCACCACACTTGTCACAGGCAGCCTGTAATTCAACTCTCAACAGCTCAAATCCATAATATGCAATCGCCGCGAACAGGGCACTTTTAGATTCAAAATGACGGTATGGAGCAGTTTGCGACACACCAATAGTCCTGGCCAGAGCTCTGAGGCTCAGTGTGTCAGCACCGGAAGTACGCAAATGTTCACAGGCCGCTTCAATCAAAGCCTGCCTTAGATCACCGTGGTGGTATGTACGAGTAGGCGCCACAGTCTTGCTCATTCGTTCTCTTATCTATGAGAGCTGGGCATATTCATAGATCTTTTTGAGCAAATAGTCCAGCAATGATATGTTCAATGATATGTTCAATGATATGTTTGATGATATGTTTGATGGTCAAATCCTGGGCCACGAGCGGAATCTAACACCGCAATTTGCCGGGGATATATTCCGAAATCTCAGTAAAAATTACAAAGCCATTGCCTTAAGATTCCCACCGGACTTACACTCAAGCCCTCTACCGTCAGCAGTGACCAAGGAATCTGGTATGCCTGAATACAAACTGAAAGTGAACGGAACAGATGTGAATCTGAATGTAGATGTCGAAATGCCACTGCTCTGGGCCCTGCGGGACGTTCTTGGACTAGTCGGGACCAAGTACGGATGTGGTATTGCTCAGTGTGGTGCCTGTACAGTTCATGTTGATGATATGCCGGTTCGTTCGTGTTCGGTCAAGGTTTCCGATCTGGCGGGAAAATCCGTCCGCACGATTGAAGGGCTGGCCAATGGGACGGAATTACATCCACTGCAACAGGCATGGATTGATGTTGACGTTGCTCAATGCGGATACTGTCAGGGCGGTCAAATCATGTCCGCAGCAGCGCTGTTGGCCAGAAATCCTGATCCTTCTGACAATGATATCAATACTGCGTTAGAAGGGAACTATTGCTGATGCGGAACCTATAACAGAATACGCAGCGCAATTCACCAGGCGGCAGATTTCTATGATGCCTCGGGTTTGTCCATGAATTCCGGGGAGGACACAGCATGAGTAATCAGAATCCTGGAAACACCGA
>Ga0208521_1000469_pt1 | contig 25246 bp, 17 predicted proteins | sample ETNtaG_24_FD_185754 | JGI IMG/M metagenome (GOLD analysis project Ga0208521, IMG submission 185754) | Marine microbial and viral communities from oxygen minimum zone, Eastern Pacific Ocean - ETNP201306SV47 (SPAdes) (version 2) | ecosystem: Environmental > Aquatic > Marine > Oceanic ... | reverse complement strand
AGAAGAAGACTGATGTAATGTGACCGCTGCTGTTAATGTTGTCTTCCCATGATCTACATGACCTATTGTGCCTATGTTTACATGGGGCTTTGTTCTCTCAAATTTTTTCTTTGCCATGTTAATCTCCGTTCTGTTAATTATCGATCCAAGTCCTGAGCCTACGACCGGACTTGAACCGGTGACCTCGTCCTTACCAAGGACGTGCTCTACCGACTGAGCTACGTAGGCAAGCTCGAGCGGGTGATGAGAATCGAACTCACGTGACCAGCTTGGAAGGCTGGTGTTCTACCATTGAACTACACCCGCAATGTGGGGAGAGAAGGATTCGAACCTCCGTAGGCGTTCGCCGGCAGATTTACAGTCTGCTGCCATTGACCGCTCGGCCATCTCCCCATATTTATCAAAAAATCTTCATTGCGTAATAAAAGCACTTCAAATCTCTTTCGTGAGTCAAATTAGATTCGTCCAACTGGTTAACCAGTAATGTCAAACTGAGCCGGCGAAGGGACTCGAACCCCCGACCTGCTGATTACAAATCAGCTGCTCTACCAGCTGAGCTACACCGGCAACTCAGAAGTCAATATCAATACAACACCACACTGAGTGAAAATGACTTTGGCTGGACGACACGCCTGCACGTCAAAAACCACTTTTTAAGGAACTAATATTCAGGAAGATGTTCAACAATATGGATTCATGAATATTAAAGTCTATCAATATAGATACTTTTTTAAAAGGAATCAATTATTTTTTAGAACAGAGAAATATTTTTTATACAAGATAAAAAAAAGGGATTTTTGTATAAAAAGCTGTTGCCTTTCATACTTCCGACGGGCTGAAAAACTGCTTTTTACTGCAAATCTATAAAAAAATTATGATTTCAACGGTTTACACTTTTGTCCAGTCAAAGTGTCTTCAACAGTCCATCCCAGGTCATATATTTTATCTCTCAATTTATCAGACAGAACCCAATCATTTTTTTGACGTGCTTTTTGACGAATATTAACTAGGTCTAGAATTTCTTTTGGTATTTCAATTTTTTCCTGGATAAGATCAAATATTGAATTGACCTTATCTAAAAAATTCAAACCCGTTACAGCTTCTTTCTCTCGAAGAGAACCGCTATCCAGTTTTATATTTGTTTTGCGTACCCATTCAAAAAAAACAGCCAAAGCACCAGGGGTATCTAAATCATTATCTAATGCATCTTCAAATTGCGAATATTCTTCCGGTAAACTGCCATCATTTTCAACCGTCTTATTTATAGACAATAACCTGTCATATAAGTCTGTGATCCGCTGGACAACTTGTACCGCTTCGTGCTTTTTATCCATTGTAAAATTGAGCTTACTCCGATAATGTGTATTCAGCAAGATATAGCGCAAGGTTTCCCCTGAAAAATCCTTTTCTACTAGATCTGAAATCCTGAAAATATTCCCTTGGGATTTGCTCATCTTTCCTCTTTCAACCGTGAGATATTCACAATGCATCCAGATATTGACAAATGGCTCCCCTGTTGCACAGATTGTTTGAGCTATTTCATTCTCATGATGAGGAAATAAATTATCCACACCCCCACAATGGATATCAAAATGATTCCCTAAATATTCTGTCGACATTGCAGAACACTCAATATGCCAACCTGGGCGTCCTTTTCCCCAAGGTGACTCCCAGAAAACATCACCATCTTCCTCCTTCCAACTCTTCCATAAAACAAAATCCTGTGGTTTATCTTTTGTGTATTCGTCCGACGAAATTCTATTAGTCCGTTTCTGCTGTGAAAAATCAAGGTTTATTAATTGACCATAATCATGATAAGAGTCAATTGCGAAATAAACTGACCCATTATCTGTAATGTAGGCATTGTTATTTTTTACTAAATTTTCTATCATCCGGACCATGGCTGGTATATGATCAGTTGCTTTGGGATAAATATTAGCGGGAAGTATTTTCAGTACCTTTAAATCTTCAAAGAATCTATCAGTATATTTTTTAGTCAATTCAGTAATTGGAATGTTTTCATCAAATGATCGCTTTATTGTTTTATCATCAACATCGGTGATATTCATTATATGGTTAATTTCGAATCCTTTAAGCAATAAATACCTTTTGAGCAAATCTTCAAACATAAAAGCACGGAAATTTCCAATGTGAGCCATATCGTAAACAGTTGGTCCACAGGTATAAAGCTTGACTTTACCAGCTTCTATGGGTTTAAACGTTTCTTTTTTCTTTGTTAAGGAATTATAAAACTGTGTTGACATTCTTAACCTTTAAAGGTTTTAATAATTTACGATCTATATGACATGAAACTGCGTGCTGAATCGCATCAATTTTCAGAACGAACTGGTCTTTACCCTTTATCTGAGCAACAACACCTTCAGTCCCTTTCAGAGGGCCTCCAATAATTGCAACATGGTCCCCCTCGACAAAATAATCAATCCCCTCTGGTTCATATCCCCCTTCAATCATTTGACGGATTGCCAATATCTCTTCATCACGAATTACAGTTATTTCTTCACCCAGTTTAACAACATTTTTTATACCGTGAGTCTGTAAAACAAATAAACCATTTTTTAGGTGAGTCTTTACAAATACATAGCTTTTGAATAAAGGTATTTCCACCCATTTTTTTCGATCACTCCATTTTCTCTTCTGCCGTAATAATGGTAAATAGGCAGTGAACCCATTATCAATCAATTGATCGTAGGCAACTTTTTCATGTCTAGGTTTTGTATAAGCAGCAATCCATTTTTCAGTGTTTGCGTCTTTAGATAAATTGTCTCCCCTTGTTTTTTTATCTATCATACACTTTTAATTGTTTTCTAACCATTTGTTCGGAATATTTTATTCGGTTTCTTCAATTATTTTTTTGATCAATTCTTCAAAAGAACCACCTGCTGCTCTGAATGCTTTTGGGACTAAACTGGTCTTTGTCATTCCCGGGAGTGTATTCACTTCCAAAAACCAGAATTCCCCATCTGTGTCCAAGAGAAAATCAATCCTGCCGTAATTTTTACACCCAAGAATTTGAAATATTTTTTTTGCTGTCTGTTGTATTTCTTTTGTCAGCTTCGAAGGAAGTTTTGCCGGACATTCATATGTACTCATCCCTTCTGTATATTTACATTCGTAATCGTACAATTCATGACTTGGTTTTATATCGACAATGGGGAAAACCTGTTCTCCAACAATACCTACCGTTAATTCACTCCCCTGAATATATTGCTCTACAATAACCTCTTTCCCGTGAAGAAATGCAAGTTCCAGTGCAGAAGATAATTCACTTTGATCATGCACAATTGATAACCCAACTGTACTTCCCTGCTCATTTGGTTTCACTACAATTGGATAGGTAACATTATCATGGTGTGAAATCTCATCAATAGAATGAACCAATGTCCAGTCCGGTGTTACAAATCCACCTTGGCGGACTATCATCTTGCTGACATGTTTATTCATACAAATTGAGGAAGATAACATGCCAGAACCTGTGAAAGGAATTCCAAATGTTTGTAAACAAGCTTGAATCGTTCCGTCTTCACCCTGTCCGCCATGCAGTGCAATAAATACCAAATCTGCTGATTGTAAATCTGTAACAACTTTCTGAAAGTCTCCGTCATAGAGCACCGATATCGTCTCAAATCCAATGGCAGAACATGCTTTTTCAACTGCAGCGCCAGTACTCAGGGATACTTCCCGTTCTGCAGAGGTTCCGCCCATTAAAATCGCGATTTTCATTATCTGCATTCTCCTAAAAGGATAGATGCACCTTCTTGTAAACTTGACACAACAAAAGTTGGTTGAATCTCATCAGAAATTGTCTTCTTAGTCTGATTTCCGAATCCGGTTAATACCAGCATTGTTTCCATCCCCAATTTGTTTCCACCTTCAATGTCAGCTATACTGTCACCGATCATCAACGATTTTTTCAAATTGATATTATGATCTTGTGCAGCTTCTGTGAACAACCCTGTACCGGGTTTCCTTCTTTCTGTTGCCTGGTCCGGATGATCTGTGCAAACATAAATGCCTAATAGCGGAATATTATTTATTTGAAATTCATTTTGGACAAACGTATGAATTTCATCCAAATTTCTTTGTTCAATCAGTCCACGATCTACACCTGATTGATTTGTCACAATACAAAAACGATTTCCCCCATCCGCTAATTTCTTTAAAGACGAGATAGTGAAATCAAAAAATTGAAAATCGTCCAACATGCTGATATAGCCCGGGTCAGGATTTATTGTTCCATCCCGATCAAGAAAAATTGTGTCATAATCCTTCATTAAACCAAGTTTTTATCCTTGATGTCTGAAATATGAATTGAACTTTTAATGAAATAATAAGCTCCCAGAATAACAAATGGCAGATATCCGCTTGCATGCATAATCACAGCAAAAGCCTGTGCTTCTGGACGAGAAATAGCAAAAAGTGTCGTCCCTAAATAAACAATCGCTGCATGATATGTACCAATATATCCCGGAGCGGCAGGAACAGTTATGGAAAGTGTGGAGCCAATAAGCACTATGCCAATTCCAATCCATCCAATATTAATATGTACTGCTTGCGCTATTAAATAAGTACAGGCATAATAAATAGCCCACAAATATATAGTTTGAAGTGCAATCTGAAAGGAGTGATTTGAATTTTTTATAGAAGTAATTCCTTCTAATAAATTAATTAACATACCAACTACTCTTTTGAATAATAACGATTTGCGACCATTCCTATTCCTTTGAATTCCATTAAAATAGGTGAGCAAATTTCTTCCAAAAATGAGAATTGAAATAAATAACACTACAGTTGAAAGCACTGCAATAAAAATTGATTTCATCATCCATGCAGGTATAAGGGGAACGAGTTTTGGATCTCCAATAGAAAGCGGGGTAACCATAAAAATTCCAATTAATAGTATTAAACCAAGCATATCCAGGATACGCTCCAAAATGATTGTCCCCATTGTAACTGAAAAGGAAAGTGGACTGACTCTACTGAGACTGTATCCGCGGAGGACTTCACCTATTCTAAATGGTAATACGCTATTCCCGAAATAACCAAGCATCGTGGACCCAAAAAGAGGATTAATCCGGAAATTTTCAAAGGGTTTCAAGATTAATTTCCAACGGTACGCACGAACCAGGACAGAAAAAATCATGAGCCCCATAGCAAAAAGAAAAAGACCATAGTTGACTGATGAGAGATGAGACCAAAATTCCGTAATATTTATTTTCTGGAATGCATACCACAGCCCTGCCATGCTGATGAGTATACTGAAAACAATGGTTGCAACTTTTTTCGATTGTAAATTCATAATTTTAACTTTAGCAGGCTTTTCATCCTTCTAGAAATCAATTTCTTAAATCTATGACTTCCCATTCGGATATATTGAACTCATCATAAATCTTATTCGCAGATAATTCATTAAAGGAGTTTATCGTCACATTGATTTGGTTGTTTTCATCATAATATAAAACCAACTGCTCAGGGATAAAGGACTCAGTTTGAATCATAATTGACCCAGAGATATTCATCTCATTAATTGTGAATTCTAATAATATTGAATCGGAATTATTCTCGATTTTTTTCACTGTTATTTCCTCAAAATTACCTCTCAATAAATCGATAATACTGAATTCATCTGGAAGTATCTGGTCAACGACCACTTGTTTAGATTCAGGATTAAAAGTATAGATTACCTGTCCATCAACCTTTAAGACTTGGTGAGATGATTGAAAAATAAATTGGCGTTCATTCACAATTTCGAAATTTGCCGTTTCAATCCATTCATTTCCATATTGATCCTGATGAATTTCCAGACTCATGAGTACTCCTCGAGGAGTATGCAATCGCGTAGATATTGAATCTAAGACAGGATGATTTCCCATCAAAAAAGAGAGAAAAACAGTCAAAGAAACATAATATATAAATTTCATTTGTCTAGGGTTTGATAATTTCCAAGTAGGATTCATCTACAAGGACTTCCCTAGCTTTGCTACCGGTAAATGGTCCAACAACACCGATTTTCTCCATTTCGTCAATCAGACGTGCAGCACGAGAATAACCCACCTTCAATCTCCTCTGAAGCAACGAAATTGACCCTTGCTGATGAATAACAACCAAACGGATTGCTTCATTTAATAAATCATCTCCGTTTCCATTATCGATTGTAAAATCGGTCGAAGATACTTCACGAACGCTTGCGAGTTTTAATTCCTCAACAACTGGTTGTTCTTTAATATAACTCATGATTGCTTCAATCTCTTCCAAAGATACATATGCATTATGAAGGCGAACGGGTTCGGGAGAATTAAGTCCTTGGAATAACATATCTCCCCTTCCGATTAATTTTTCAGCACCCTGAGTATCCAAAATCGTACGGGAATCAATCTTAGTTGCTACCTGAAATGCAATTCGGGATGGAAAATTTGCCTTAATCACACCGGTAATTACGTCCACCGAAGGACGCTGCGTTGCAATCACAAGATGGATTCCGACAGCACGTGCAAGCTGAGCAAGACGAGCAATCGGAGTCTCAACATCTTTTGCACTCATCATCATCAAATCGGCCAGCTCATCAATAACAAGAAGGATGTAGGGCATAATTGGCTGGTCTTCTTCTTTCATCTTCTTGTTATACTCATCGATATTTCGAACAACAGCATCAGCTAATACTACATACCGATTGTCCATTTCTTTTTCCAGCGCCCGGAGAGCCAAGATAGCATTTTCCATTGTGGTTACAATTGGTTCATCAAAATCCTCTGTTTTCAGCAAATAGTATGGTGCTAAGGCTCTATACAGCGTCATTTCCACTTTTTTGGGATCAATTATCATAAATTTTACTTCATCCGGTGTTGCTTGATAAAGAATACTGCACACAATCGTATTCAAGCATACGGATTTACCCGATCCCGTTGTTCCGGCAATCAATAGATGAGGCATTTGCGCAAGGTCTAATGTTGCAATTTCACCTGATGTATTCTTCCCGATTGCTAATGTTAATTTGGACGTTGTATTTGCAAACTTTTCTGAGTTTATTACTGACTTGAAATAGACCATCGCAGGATTCCGGTTCGGTATTTCAATTCCAACAGAAGATTTTCCGGGTATTGGAGCAATCACACGAACCCTGCTCGCTTCCATAACACGTGCGAGATCATCCGATAATTGTACAAATTTATTTACCCGAACTCCTTCCGCCGGCTCCACTTCAAACAATGTAATAACCGGTCCTGGATGCACATTGACCACTTTTCCTTCTACACCAAATGTTGCAAGAGACTGTGTTAAAAAATTTGCACGTTCTAACAATTCATCCCGGGACATTCCTTCGGAAATAGAAATTGGCGTTGTCAAAAGGTCAGTTGACGGTAATTGATATTCCCGTTTAGGCACTTGACGATCTTGGATAGAATCAAGATCTATTTCTTTTTCCTTTACCATTTCCCCAACTTCAACGCCTTCACCAGATCCAATTTTATCTTCTGTTTGTCTTTGCTCTGACTTCTCATCAGGCTTGGTGATTCCATCCATTTCCTTTTCTTGATCAACCAATTCAGATTCTTCCTGTGCCTCAACGTTAGATGTTAGTTCCGGTTCTAAATCAGATGGGGGCTCATCTGTAACTTCTTCTGTAACAGGCTCAGTTTCTTCTTCTACAGGAGAAGCCTTTTTCTGCTTCACTTCCTGATCATTTATCGTGGATAGAAGGTCCTTTGTATGCTTCCGTTTAGCATCTTCAGAAGTTTTCAACTTTTTCTTTAGTTCCTTTTTTCCTTTCCAATCATTAACCTTTTCGGTAAAAGATTTAATAGGTTTATAAAAACTCCATGAAAAATATCCGCGAACAAGTACAAGCCAGGATCCAATCAATACTAACATCCCACCAATGGTGCCCAGTTGATCCATTAATAATTTTGCAATGGTCCCGCCGATCAATCCAGATAAAACAAAATCATTATCAGTGTTTTCCCCCGCGAGAAGAATAATCAATCCAGCAGTTATTGAAAAGAGGAATGCAGCCCCAAGGGTATATCCTGTAGCTCTGTTGAGAGATTTTAATTTCTTTCGGCTGAAAACCCACCATCCCCAGATAATTCCAAGTATTGGGAAAATAACACCAGAAATACCAAATGTCTTTTTAATGAAAAAATCAGCAATAAAAACGCCCACAATCCCCATGGGATTTTCAGTTGGTAAATTAGGAGGAATTCCCCCTACCTCTTCACTGGGATTGAATCCTATCAAACTTGCTAAAACCAGCAGAGAAATGATAATGATCAAAATACCGATTATTTCTAATCTTCGTTCTTTCATACTAACTTATTTTCTTGAGAGTGAAAATATTAAAAAATAAATCCATTTTTTTGCTGAATATTTTGTTTAACATTGTTTTTTATGTTAGAAAATGTACAACATTCATTAAAAACCTTTTGTTGAAAAAAACAAAATTAAATGTTAGCCGTGCCATTTTTATAAAATGGTGGTTTTACTATAATAGCAGATTTTTTCTGACCACGAATTTCAACTTCTAATATTGTCCCCACCTTTGTATGTGGATGATTTATAAAACCAAGGCCTATCCCTTTATTTAATGAGGGTGATTGAGACCCGCTTGTTACTTCCCCATTTTTTTTATTTCCAAGAAAAATCGGATATCCATGCCTTGGGATTGCCCGTTCCATCATTTCAAAACATACTAATCGACGGGAAATTTGTTCCTTTTTCTTCATAAGAGCTTTTCTCCCAATAAAATTTCCCTTCCCCAGTTTTGTAATCCATCCTAATCCGGCTTCAAATGGATTTGTTGATTCATCAAAATCATTCCCATACAAACAATATTTCATTTCAAGGCGAAGCGTATCTCTGGCACCCAACCCTGCAGGAACAATCCCATGCTCCTTACCAACTTCCATCAAAGCATCCCAAATTTTAGGAATCACATTCAGATTTCCGTAAATCTCAAAACCAAGTTCCCCTGTATAACCTGTACGCGCAATAAGGATGTTATTGTCTTCATATTTATCTTCGATACAATGATAAAATGGCAACATACTTACGTCCGATGGCATAATTTCCTGTAAAATCCTCCTGGATTCCGGTCCCTGCAGAGCAATCAGGTTAATTTCATCACTTACATCTTTCAATACAACACCATCCATCAGATTTTTTTCAAGCCATTTAAAATCCTTCTGGATATTAGCAGCGTTTACCACAATCATAAATCGATCGCTGTAACGATAAATCAGCAGGTCATCAATTATTCCACCACCTTCCATACACATTGCAGAATACTGTGCTTGTCCCGGTTTTAAACCTGCTACATCGTTAATTGTCATATATTGGAGAAATGATTCCGCATTTTTTCCTTTTATAATGAATTCACCCATATGACTGACATCAAATATTCCCGCTGTGTTTCGGACAGCGTGATGTTCATGCACAATTCCAGTGTAATGGACTGGCATCATATATCCGGCAAATGGGACCATTTTGCCTTGTAACGCAAGATGCCGACTGTAAAGAGACGTATTTTTTATGGGCAATTCTGAATCACTTTTTGAATAAAAGTCGGATGTTCATTTCTTCAATTTACAGAGGATACTACCATCTGACTTCCACAGGAAACGTTGGTTTCAACCAACTTAATTTGCTTTTTTAAAATCTTCCATAAATTCTGCTACTTTTTCCGCTGCTTCAAGAGGTACACCGTTGTAAAGCGATACCCGGATACCCCCGACACTTCTATGGCCTTTTAAACCGACAAATCCTGATTCTTTCCCTTTTACAACCAGTTTCTGTTCCAGTTCTTCCGAAGGTAACCGTAGAGTTACATTCATCCAGCTTCTGCTGTCTTCCCTTACAGTTCCGCGGAAAAAGTCCGGATACGTATCTATTAAATTGTAGATAATATCTTTTTTCGCTTTCGTTATTTTCTCCAATTCGCCTAACCCGCCAAGATTTTTTATCCACTTCAAAACTAAATTCAAGGTATAAACAGCGAAAACAGGCGGAGTATTGAAAAGAGATTTTTTATTCACATGTGTACGATAATCAAACATGGTTGGTAAATCGGGGTTACATTTTTCCAGGAAATCTTTTCGAAGTATAACCACAGTTACTCCAGACGGTCCCAGGTTTTTTTGGGCTCCAGCATAGATTAAAGAAAATCGGGAAAAATTAAGGTTGCGTGAACAAATATCCGAAGACATATCGCAAACGAGCGGAATATTTTCAGTATCAGGAAACGAGTGCCACTGTGTTCCCTTGATCGTATTATTGGAAGTAATATGCAGATATGCTGAATCTTCTGGAATATCCAACTCACTGGTACTGAGGATATAGGTATAGTCTAAGTCCTTTGAACTGCCAGCCAAATGAACATTTCCGATTTTTTCAGCTTCCTTTACAGCTTTAGACGCCCATGTTCCGGTATCTACGTATGCTGCTGTTCCGCCAACAGGCAAGAAATTAAGAGGAATATAATCAAATTGTGTGGAAGCACCTCCACCAACAAACAGTACATGAAACTCATCGCCAATACCCATAAACTCTTTACAAAGTGCAATAGCAGAATCATTAATTCCCTCATATTCAGGTGAGCGATGGGAAGTTTCAAGTATGGACATTCCGGTTGACTTGTAGTTCAATAATTCTTCCTGAATTTGATTCAGTACAGCAGCGGGAAGTGCAGAAGGCCCCGGATTAAAATTAAAAACACGGTTTTGCATTGTAATATCTCCTTTTTAAAAGCGAGTTAATCAGTGGGAACAAAATCACGGACAATGGATTCGATAATATCCCCAATTCTCAACAGATTTTCCTTCGTAGATGCTCCTAAATGTGGCAGCATGATAACATTCGGAGCATCAATCAATGGTGTGTTTTCCGGTGGATCGGAATACCATACATCGTTGCCGAACCCAGCCAGTTTTCCACTCTTCAATGCTTCAACAACATCTTCTTCAACAATTGTTTTACCGCGCCCGGTATTAATGAGATAGGCTCCGTCCTTGAATTCATTGAGTATTTCAGCATCGATTATTCCTCTGGTTTCCTCAGTAAGGGGAAGATGTAAAGAAACATAATCAGAATTGTTTAGAACGTCTTTCAAATCTGGTTTCATTGTCGCAACTTCGCTTGAATCGACAAATGGATCGTAGGCAACAACGTTCATTCCAAAAGCAGCCGCTCTTTTAGCCAGTTCGGTTCCAATCCTTCCAAGCCCGACAATTCCCAGTGTCTTTTTATACAGTTCGGTACGTTTCAGTTCTTTTTTAGCCCACTGACCGGCACGCATTGTACTGTCGGCTCTGGTCACATGATTTGGCAGGGCTATCATCAGTGTGAAAGCCAGTTCAGCAACGGCAATTGACGAAGCCGCAGCGGTATTATGAACGGCAATTCCCTTCTCAGCAGCATAGTTCAGGTCAATGTTATCAAGTCCTACACCGCCACGGATCACCAGTTTGAGATTTGGTGCAGAATCTATATACTCCCTTGTAACTTTTGTTTTACTACGCACGAGTACAACGGTTGCTTCCGGCAGTTTTTCCTTATCATCCGTGACGTCACCATACGGAGAAAGCTTCTCCGGAAGATCCGGTGCAAACGCATCTGAAATAAGAATAAGCATAAATAATTTCCCTTTTTAATCGGTTAACATATTGACGATCATCCCGCTCCGAAGTTTTGGTTCAAACCAGGTAGATTTTGGGGGCATAACTTCTCCGGCATCAGCAACATCTAACAGTTGTTTAATGGAAGTTGGGAACAATGAAAACGCTAATTTATATTCTCCGGAATTCACTAATCTGATCAATTCCTTTGTGCCGCGAATTCCACCGACGAAATTAATTCGCTTATCAGTTTTCGGGTCTGCAATGCCAAAAATCGGAGCAATAAAGTTATCACCAAGAATAGCTGCATCAATGGATCCCGTTGGGTCATTCGGGTCAAAACTGCCTTCCCTGGCTTTCAGAAAAAACCAGTTTCCTTCCACATACATCCCGAATGTGTGGGGTTCTTCAGGATTCACTTCTCCATCCACAGATCTGATTTCAAAGTTGTGATCCGTTTTTTCCAGAATTTGTGGTATCGTGAGTCCATTCATATCCCGGACGACCCGATTGTATGGTAGAATAGTAAGTTCTGAATCTGGAAAAATTACATTGAGAAAATAATTATAGCCTTCTTCGCCTGTATGATGCGGATTTTGTTCTTTTTTCCTCCTGCAGACTTCGGAAGAAGATTGACTTCGGTGATGGCCATCGGCAATATAGAGTGGAAATGGAGCAAATTCTGAAATGATTCCCTTCTGCAGATCAGGATCACCGATCACCCAAAATTCATGACGTACAGTGTCATCTGCAACAAAATCTATTGAGGGAGGATTTTCCGTAATGGTGTTGAATATTCGTTGAATTGGTTCCTGGAAACGATACGCAGTAAAAACAGGCCCTGCCTGCGCATCAAGAAAATCGATATGGTCAGCACGGTCATTCACTTTTTCAGGGCGGGTATGCTCATGTTTTTTAATGAGTCCATTGTCATAATCATCTACAGACACAAGTGAAACAAGACCGGTTTGACTGCGATTATCCATCGTCAAACGATACACATAAAAACAGGGATTTTCATCCCGGATCATCAAACCGTTATCAATAAGCTGCTGTAAATTAGCTTTTCCTTTTTGATATACTGCCTCGCTATATGGATTCATATCATCAGCAAATTCCAACTCCGCCTTATTGATTCTCAGAAACGATTTTGGATTTTGTTTTACAATCTTCCTTGCTTCTTCCGTACTCAGCACATCGTACGGTGGTGATGCAATTTCTTTGCAAAATTCGGGTTTAGGTCTCAAACCTCTAAATGGTTTTACAATTGCCATTATTTATTTTCCGCCTACATTTTTTTCAATGCTTTTTTCAACAATTCCTCAAGATTCCCTGTCAGATCTCCACTTTTTTCCAGTTTCTTCATTGCTTTATGGGCCTGGGCACGTCTGTATCCAAGAGATTGAAGCGCCTGAATTGCATCATCCATTTCATCCGGCACTTTTTCAGCATCAAATAACATGGAAATATCATCATCCTTCTCCGTGACAAATTTTTCTTTCAGCTCCACAATGATCCTCTTCGCTGTTTTTGGACCAATTCCTGGAATCACCGTCAGAGATTTTACATCTCCGGCAATAATCCGTTTTTTAAACTCAGCGATGCTTGCTCCGGAAAGAATACCCATTGCAGACCGGGGCCCGATTCCACTGATCCCAATGAGAAGCAGAAACATGGATCGCTGGTCGTCATGATCAAAACCGTACAGTGCAAGAATATCTTCGCGGACGTGCAGGTACACAAGCAGCTCCGTATTCGACCCTGTTGATGGTAATCTTTCGTAGGTGCTGATTGTGATATTCACTTTCAACCGGATTCCACCCACATCAACTACTGCATACGTTGGATTCTTTTGTATCAGCAAACCGGAAATTGAATCAATCATTTTTTTACCACTTCGGTTGATTTAAATAACACAATCCAATTGCGAGCGCATCGGACGCATCAATAGGGGTTGGAGGTTTGTCCAACTGTAGTATTTTCTGAACCATAAACTGAACCTGTTCTTTTGTAGCTGCACCGTTCCCCGTAACAGACTGCTTCACCTTTCTCGGAGCAAATTCTGAACAAGGAATACCTGCATTGGCACCTGCCAACAATAAAGCACCTCTTGCCTGCCCCAGTGCCATGGCGGACTTAACATTTTTTTGATAAAATGTATCTTCTATCGACATCACAGCTGGTGTATACGTTTTGAGAAGTTTTGTCGCTTCATCATATAAGTGTTTTAATCTTTCCGGAAGTTTTTTTGTCCTTGGGGTTCGAATTGCACCATAACAAATTACCCGTACAGCATTTCCTTTTTTTTCTAAAATTCCAAACCCGGATACGCCTAACCCCGGATCAAATCCAATAATCCGCACCTTATCTAACTCGATGGTATATCTGCTTCATCGATATCAAAATTTGCAAAGACACTCTTTATATCTTCATTGTCTTCAAGCTCATCCATAAGATTCAAAACTCTATCTACATCTTTCTTCTCCACTTCCTTGAGATTTTTTGGTACCATTTCCACTTCTGCTGAGTTAATCTCATATCCTTTGCTTTCTAGTTGATCTTTCACCTGCATGAGCTCTGCTGGATCAGTTGAAATTAAATACATATCCTCCTCAACCTCAAAATCATCAGCGCCGCACTCCAGGGCTGCTTCAAGAATTGTTTCCTCCTCCCCAGCTTCAATCCCAACCTGGATTTGTCCTTTTTTATCAAACATCCAGGACACACTGCCATTCTCCCCAAGATTTCCACCATGTTTGCTCATGAGATGGCGGATTTCTGCAACAGTCCGTTTTTTGTTATCGGTCAGAACTTCCAGGAAAATGGCAACCCCCCCGGGACCGTATCCTTCATAGGTTCCTTCCTCATAATTGATTCCAGGCAATTCACCAGTCCCTTTCATGATTGCTCTTTTGATATTATCCTGAGGCATATTATTATCCTTGGCTTTAGCAATTGCCTGCCTCAACCGTGGGTTGCTGGCTTCATCGCCTCCACCCATTCGTGCAGCAACAGTTATTTCTTTGATTATCGTTGTAAATATTTTCCCACGCTTTGCGTCCGCTGCACCTTTTTTCCGCTTAATCGTGGACCATTTGCTATGACCAGACATATTTCTCCAGATAAATTAAACGAAAATTTACAGACGAACTCTCATGTACCCAAAACCGATTTCTTTTTAGAACAAAAAAAAGAGGGCCCAAGCGGACCCTCTTTTCATAATCTAATGCCCCCAGATTATTTCAGGAGAAGCAGTTTCTTCACCTGAATAAAATCACCGGAAACAAGTTTATAGAAGTAAATCCCGGTGGACATTGATTTCCCGAAATTATCAGTACCATTCCATTGTATGGAATATGTATTTGGTGCATGAATTTCATTAGCCAGCGTCCTGATCTCTCGTCCCAGAACATCATAGATCACTAGATTTACATTTTCTGCTTTCGGAATTGTAAAGTTTATCGTTGTAACGGGATTAAACGGGTTCGGATATGCATTTTCAAGATGATATTTATTTGGCATAATGCCAATATATTCACCAACAGAGAGTTCTTCATCAAGAGTAGTTATTGTGATATCCTGTGTTGCACTACTTGGCAGGGAATCTGCATCCACCACAACCAGTCTAACCGTGTATGCCCCGATTGCACTGTAAGTATGCCCAGGATTCTGATCATCATTTATATCACTGCCATCACCAAAATCCCATCGCCATTCCATGACCGCACAGCCACTCACTGTTGAGGCATCAGTGAAATCTACTGTACCTCCATTGATACTAGAAGTGAAGCCAGCTGTTGGTCCTCCTGACCCTTCAACTACAATATATTTTTCCTCTGTATCCGAATCAGAAAAGGCACCCTGTGCTAAAGTGGTGAAGGTTACCTGATAAGCGCCAGGTTCTGTAAATGTGTACGGTGGATGAGTTTCAAGTGTAGTATCGCTCAAGGCGTTTCCTTGAGAAAAACCATTAGGGATCCTTTTCCCAATGATCCAGGATCGGGCCCAAATTTCCAAGCTTCCTGCGTCCTCCTCATTTGTAAATGTTACAGTGGAAGTGTCTAATCCATCCATAGGAGCAGCACTAAAGTGAGCATGAACACCACCCACTTTTATTGTTGCCCCCTGTGTTCTGCCATCCACAAGTCCATCACTAGACTCAATGAGTAATGAAACCTGGTAAACTTCTGGTTCAGAAAAAGTGTATGAAACTGTTCCCCCATCAGAAGTAGCGTCCGGATTATCCCAATCTAATCCATCTTCAAAATTAAAGTCCCACTTACGGCTCACAATTGTACCAGGACCTTCCAGGATTGACTCATCAGTAAACTGAACTGTGAGAACAGGATCTCCACTGGTTACATCTGCCGAAAAGTCTGCCTTGGGACCATCAAGAGAAATAATATCTGTTTTCGTTATAGAATCAGATAGTCCTTTTGCGTCAGTAACAACTAATGTTGCAGAATACACACCTGCACCAAATGTAAATGAAAAATCCCAACTATCCGCATCCTCAATTCCATCTTCATTAAAATCCCAACTGCATGACCACGAGGTTAGTGAACTGCTACCAGCTACTGATGCCGAAGCATCAAAGACATAGGTGGTATCCCAGTTTTCATCCTGAGCTGGATCGGGAAACGGTTCATAGGTAAAATCTGCGGTTGGAGGAGTTCCTACGTAAATAAAATTCTCCCGAACAGTAGTCTCTGACACACCATTTTCATCAGTAACAGTTAAACTGACATCAAAATATTCATCCAGCGAACCATCAGATATAGAAAAAGTGTTCGTCGGGTTTTGATCTGTGCTTGTAGCTCCATCTCCAAAATTCCAAAGCCACGATGAGATATTTGAGTTTCCAGAAAGAGATTGATCTGTAAAGGGGACACTGAAATCACCGGTTCCAACATAACTGAGACCAACATCATCATAAATATCTCCGTCTGCTGTAAAGAGTGCATTAGGAGAAGAATTTCCACTGGGAGTTACCTTTATCTTGACCGTAGTAAGCATAGAGGATGTAAGAGTAAGAACTGGATTGGAAGGATCCGATGTATCAAGTGTTCCAACCATGTCGTTCACAGTAGCTGGGTCAAGGTCTGCCATATCAATATCGATCATTGTACCAGTAAATGCATCGGACAATACAAATGATCCTAATCCTCCCCAGCCAGTATTGTTCCATGTAATAGTAATGGTTGGGTCTGATGTATCATACTGAAGTGAGATGGGCCATTCATGTTCAGTTGAGTTGTCGCCATCTCCATAAAAAATCTGGTTATAGTAACGATCAGCATCCACAAGGAAGGCTGCATCAAATGCTGGTTGTGGTGGAGCTGCTGGCGGTGCATATAAATCTATTCCATCTTGAACATCATTCCCATTTAAATCAAAAAATGTGTCACCCTCCTGCCAGGTATTGCTGCAATTATTATCATTAATAAAAGGTTCTGAATCTGGATCAAACCCATCAGTAGCGTATTGAGAAAATCCGAACCTCAAGTTATAGGATACCCCTCCACCTGAAACTGTGATCACCTTTGCAAAGTCCTGGGAAAACAATAGTGAGACGATACAAAAAACTATGGATACTTGTCTTATTGGATTGATTAAAAGCTTTATCATGTTGTCTCCTTATTGTGTAGCGTTATCTGTTTTATTCAATTTATACAACTGATTCCCCTTCAAACACAGAAAAACCATTTTTTTCATAGAACGAGGGAGGTAATGTTACATATAATTACTACTTTTCTCAAATGTTTTCATCCTCCCCAGTCCCAAATATAAAAAGAGGGCCCAATGCCAAGGCAAAGGACCCTCTTTCCATATAATTAATTATGAACGCGATTATTTCAAGAGCATTACCTTCTGTACCTGAGAAAAATCATTTGAGTTCATCCGATAGATATAGACGCCGCTTGGTACAGATTTACCATTGTTGTCTGTTCCGTTCCAGCTCACTGAATGCGTTTTCTGAGCATGGTAACCAGACCTAAGAATCTTCACTTCACGTCCAAGCATATCAAACACAACAATACTGACATCACCTGCTTTGGCTACATCATACTCAATAGTAGTCTCAGGGTTGAACGGATTCGGATAGCCCTGGTGTAAAGCAAATGTCTCAGGGGTCCTGCTCACGCTACCCTTATGTAAAGAATAACTGTCAGAGCTCACTACCTGAATCTCTCCATTGCCGTTCAAAGTAACTGTACCTGAGGCACTTTCAAGAACCCACTCACTGCCATCTTTGATAGAGTACTGAACACTGATCATATCGGTGTTGTTCATCAATTCGATGACACCGGAATTCTCAGCAAATTTCCAATCCCCGGAAAAGCGGACATCAAAAGCACCCTCAAACTGCGGCTTTGGAGGTAAACTATAGCTCAGAATTTCATCCTCAGGCACCTGCACACCAAAATAAAGAGCATTTCCATTAAAACTAATGGAATTAGCATCTTTCATCCGGTCGGTAAATTGCCTTATTCTTGCTAACCCGGTACTGGAAAAAGTCACATCTCCGGCAGCACTGGTACGAAGCCAGTATCCGCTTCCAGGTTCCAATTCAGTAGCACCTTCATAACCAACTCCAAATCCATAGAGAGTGTTCGGTACAACAATCCCATTCGGATCATCAATGCCACTCGTGAATGATCCTCCAGAAATCAGGTTCCATCCCTCTGCAAGCGACGCAGACAGATTATCAACTATATCTCCAGAAAGAACATTCTCCCCAGCATCATTAAATCTGAGCCAATAACCTGCTCCTAAGGATAATTCAGTGGCTGTTTCGTAACCAACTCCAAATGCATACAATGTATTTACTACCGAATTGGGGAAGAGCGTTTGATAGCTTGCATCCTCAACTCCTACAGGCAATCCAACCAGATTCCATCCATTTTGATTTCCTATTGTTAAATCAATGGTTTCCTCACCAGTAGGCTCCGTAGTCAGGTCTACGTAACCAGCATAGACACGATTCCTATGGTCAGAACCGCTTGGGTCACCAGTAGTCGAACCATAAAGCCAGTCAGGCATCTGATAACAGACATATACCCTGTCATCCGTTGCACCTTCGGATGCTGCATGAGCCGCACGCTCATCCGGTTGGTTCTCACCATCTGTAGTGTCTGGTGTGGCAGAAACATTAAATCGATTCCACCACGTTTCACCACCATCTATAGACTTCATAACAAATACATCTTCACTCCATGCAGGATAACTTCCAAGATCATCGCAAGGATCATCAGGCGTACCTCCATCATCAGTCAACTCAAATTCTCCAGGAACAACCATACTGGCTACTACATACATAACATCGTTATTATCTGCATTTATTGCAAGTGATGGAAACGTTATTTGCCAGTAAGAGCTACCAGCGTCATCTTGCCACATCCATGATTCCTGGGTGCTTGCGACAAATGAATAATTCCAACCATTTGGTGTATTAACAATTCCGGGGCTGCTTAAATGGTCCTTGTCAATCCAGAAGTGGTAAAACCCATTTGATTCTGCAATTCCCGGATAAACATATTCATCTGTACTGGGAAGAATTCCAGCAATAATATGTGGATTACCGTCGGAATCAACCCGTAAATCATAATCATATGCTGCGAATAATTCTGTCCATTCATAAGAATCAGGTAAGCCATCTCCATCAAAGTCACACCCATCGGGATCAGTCCATTCAGATGGGAATACTCCTGAGGTTAACATATGTTGATAGACATTATCATCAATAAAGAAGTAACCGGAATTTTCCTGGTCTCCCGTCCATGTTGCTCCATAATCTTCTGTCATTTTGAACGCAATAGTGTGAGTATTGCAATAGGGACTCGCTCCCACATCGGCTCCAAGGAAATATGCACTTACAGAACAATAACCAATTCCATCATCGTTAATATCTAGAAGAGGCTGGGAAGCATAACCAACCATAAAATCATTATTTACGTCAAGAACTAAATGTTCACTGCTAAAAATAATGAGACCATTATCATAAGCTTCACTGTGAAATAAAAATCTGTCTTCTCTTGTCCAATCAGCATACGTAACATTAAAGTGATGTATACCGTTAATTACATCATAAGAATAATCAGGTGATCCAGCCCAGTGATCTTTTGTGCCATTCCAAGATAAATCAACATCGTGAGAGCCAGAGAAGGAACCACCGTCCCAGCCAAATTCATCCCACGTGTAATATCCACGTCCACCATAACCCGATCCCTCGGCGGAATAAACATTCCAGAATGCAAATGGATGATTACCATTACCAAGAGCACTTGGATATCGACCTTCCTGGTCTAATCCATTCCACATTGGTTCCGGATTCAAATTCTGATATGTTGTCCAGTTACCGGCAGAGCCATCTTCGGAAAATGAACCACCAATCTGCCCTGCATTATGATCCGGTCCTGCCCATTGGCGATAAACCAAAAATAGTCCCTGGTCTTCAACATACGCAAGCGGTCTTGTTGAAGAAAGTATCATTCCGTAACCATTTTTTGATGAGTCAACCAAAGTAAAAACGGAGCCATTTCTATTGTTCGGAACAACAATAGGGCTTGACGGTTGGGTTAAAGATTTTTGAACCGTCGCATTTGGTTCAAACTTGAACTTGTATGCTTTGCTCTGTTTTACCATCCCTTTTTTTACATCTCCCTGAGAGGAAATGAGGATTCCCAATCCTATGGAAGTTATGGATAGAAAATTAATTAATTTCTTCATTATTACCTCCGTTGCTCTACTTTTTATATTTCAACTTAATTTTAATTTTTCTGTAACAGGGCTCCAATTGTACAGTAATTTGTGATAAATATCAAATCTTTTCTTCACAAATCGTTTTACAAGTTGAATACGTCCAATGTAATGCGATTACTCACAAAAATTATCAGACAAACCCATGAACAAAAATCGAATCACTTTAACCAAAATTAATATCCTTTCCCCGTTTGAAGTAGCTATTCAAATCACTTGATAAAAACCATTTTCTTAACATCGATATAATTGCCGGAACGCAGTCGGTAAAAATAAATACCGGCGCTTATCAGGTTCCCTGTTTTTCCTCTCCCGTTCCATCGGTAAAAATGGACTCCCGGTTTTTGTACATCTTCAACCAATGTTCTCACAAATGTTCCATTCACGCTAAAAATATCAAGCCGAATATAACTTTCTTCCGGTAAATGGTAAGTGATGACCGTCACAGGATTAAACGGGTTGGGATAATTTTGCAATAATCTGAATTCTTCAGGTACCAGTAGATCGTTTTCGTCAAAAATAGATAATGATTGAGGTGTCACCTTCAATTTCAAAACATTAAATGCGGGGTTAGCCAAGGTTAGATTATTCTCAATAGTCATATCGATATCAATTCCTAAAGCACCATCAAAGGCATCTGTAAGACGGAATGAGCCCATCATGGACCAGTCAGTATTATCCCAGGTTAACGTGATATTATTATTCTCAGGATATTGCAAATGAATTTCCCACTCAACCAGACTATTTGAAGGTCCGTCTAATATTTGTGCATAGTACCGATCATTATTCCAAACCATGGCAGCATCAAATGATGGTGGTGGTGGTGCAGGAGGAGCATAAATATCTATACCCTCGTCATAACCATCGGTAGCAAAAGATGAAAAACCGAATACAAGATTATATTCTATACTGTCTCCCACTACCTTTATGGTATTACTGAATATTCCTGGAGTCATTGTTTCCTCAAGTTCAATATATCCAGTACGATTTAAATTCCCGCGGTATATATTCCATAAACCCTCAATACTCCCGGCATCCTTTACATCAATAATGACCAGATTTTGACTGCTGCCATTAAGAATTTCCAAATTTCCATCTTCATCGATATCTTCTATAGCCGGTGAACTTTTATAGGGAGAGAACTCATAAATTGGAAAATTTTTGTAGTGGCTCCCGTCCAAATGCAATGCATGTAATTGGGCACCATCAGTTGCGGTTACCACTTCCGGAGTTCCATCACCATCAAGGTCTCCAAAAGCGGGTGATCCTATCACCTTATCTTCTAATTCAACGGGCCAGCCAACAAGCGGATTACCATTCTGATCAACACCATAAAGAGTGCCATCATTGGAACCAAAGAATATACCAACTCCATTTTCAGTTATCGTAAATCCCGCTGAAGTATTAACATCCCCATCGGTCTCAATTCTAAATCTCAAAGTGCCATCACTATTTACCGCATAGAAATTGTTATCTTTAGAACCTGCAAAAATAATTTTTTCGTCATTTACATTTAGAATGGATGGTGCAGTTCTAAACTCACCCAAGGCATCCTCAAAAGGGAATCCCTCTGCAACTGTTAGGTCATCATAGATTAACCAAAGATTACTACTATCAGTCCCGCAAACAATATCCACCTTTCCATTGTCATTAAAATCAGCTAATGCAACACCCCTTTGAATTATTTCACCCATTTCATAAGGGAAACCTGGGACATTTGATCCATCTGGATTAATCGCGAATAGTTTCCCCGCCGGTGCTGAGTAACCTCCAAAAATTATTTCTAACTCATCATCATCATCTATATTTCCTAATGCAGGTGTACCCGTGAGCCATTGATCAGAGTCATAATCAAATTGTACAGAACCATCAGAATTTAAAATATAAAGATGCTTATTTTTTGAACCGATAATAATCTCAGTATCTCCATCTCCTTCTAAATCAGCAACCGCAGGTGAAGCCCAAATATCATCTCCAACATTAAAGGGGAAATTGTCAATTTCTTCACCTGTGGATGATAACACATGTAATAATCCACTGTTGTCACCAAAAATTATTTCTTTGTTTCCATCTCCATCGATATCAAATACTGCTGGTGAAGACCACACTTGATCTGGTGTATCAAAAGGAAATCCTGCCTGATCCAAGGATACTTCAATCTCAAAAACAAATTCATCTACATACACAAATCCACTGCCATCTTCTTCAAAATTGGCATTCAGCTGAAGCATGATTGGAACATCTCCTAAGGAAATATCTGGGGAAAACGTGACATTTATCTCTGCAGAGGATTCCGGATTCTCAACTGTTAAGTCACTAAACGATATTGTATCACTATCAACCTGGATATTTTCATCTGTAGACGAAAATATGCCAGTCACATTGTTCACATCAAAAGAAGGAAAAGAATTTTCAACAGTGACATCCAGTGTCACCACGTCTCCTGGATTCACAACACCATCTTCGTCCCCCAAATCCGTGACTTCAGCGATTTCAGCACTTAAGAAGAGGTTCTGATATGTAAACTGAATCGTATTGCCAGCTTCCCCCACATCCCGGATATTCAATCCGCCAGGGCTCCCATCGGTAAGCAAGCTTGATGGATTCGTGGAATCATTTATCTTCGTCCTGCCGGAGGACTGATTGAAAGGAGCCCTGCTGAAATCACCATTACCAATATTGCCATTGTACCTGTAAAGATACAGTTCATCCGGTGGACCATCGGCATTCCCATTACCCACCACAGTATTAATCCGATAAACAAGCAACCCCTGAGCATCTTCACCTCCCGGGGTCATTACTTCATACATGCCCTCTTTTTTCCTGTATTCTACAACAAAATATTCTTCCGTAGTACCAGTCGATTCGTTATATGGTGAATACGGGGAGTTGATCCGATAACAGTTATTGTCAGGAGATTGAGCAGGATTCATAGTATAAATACCTGTATTTTCAATGACTGGGCAATCAATCCAGTCACAGTATTTCTGTTTCAAAAAAGCACTCATGTATTGGGGGGGGTCGGCATTGTTCTCCATAATGTCCCAGCCATCCACTGGAACTAATCCATCGTAAGAATAATGATAAAGATCGGGAGCGCCCAGAGAGTGCCCAAATTCGTGACAGAGTGTACCTACGTTGAAATATGTAGGATTCCCAGCCAGATTGAAATTATAAGCATCAACAATGCTGCCATTTATTTCCACAGCAAATGAATACAGCGACCAGCGATGGGGCCAAAGCAAGCTTGCCCATCCGCCTGGATTCCCAGAAATAAGGAATGATGTGTTATCGACCTTTCCGTCTTCATCAGAATCCACAATCATTGTATCAGGAATCTCCGATTTAACAAATTCTATTGCGCTTTTTAGTAAAGTGTGTTCCCTGATCCTTCTTTCATCCCCATGATCACCGCCTTCATACCCAATTTCATTTGTAACAGCATTGTACGGCATGTAGTAGGCTCTCGGAAACGTATCTTGATAGGAAATATTTGTATTCAAATCACACACAGGATAATGAGGCGTATTTACTGTAAGATTATCGTATGAAAGCTCTTTAAAATAATGCTTTAAAGAAGGCCCGTCTTCTTTATTATAAGGGTTATCGTAATATAATCTTGGTGTTGAAAACTCTACCTCATCTGCAAACCGTATAAAAATATTAATATTATTGACAATACCAAAAGACGGAGCATCCCTCCCTTCGGTATCTCTAAACCAATTATCTCTTCTTTCCTTCAGCATTCTTACAGATATTTTTAACCATTTCTCAACACCGATTGATCCTGGATTGACTTCATTAGCCTTGTGTTGGGACGGAGACAATAGTTCACCATCTTTTTGTGCATAGTAATAATATCCGTCTGACTGGCTCTGAATAATGGTATATCCATCCTCATCGTGTAACCAGTTATAATACTCATCTCCGGTGGCATAACAGTTGATTTCAGTTCCATCAGGCTGTTTCACTGTAATAGGTATATCTCTCAAGTAAGCAGCATACACACCAGAAATCATAAACAGAACTATATATATATACCTTCTCATATCCACTCCAGACTTATATCCTTCGATTTTCTATAAGAGAACTCTGTGCATCATTTCATCAGGATACATTTCTTTACTGAAGTATATCCGCCAGACTCTAATGCATACACATACACTCCCGAAGGAAGAATCCCTGCATCCAATGTGGCTGTGTAATTCCCCTGAGGTTGTCTCTCATTCACCAGCACTGCAACTTCCTCACCCAATATGTTAAATACCTTCAAGCTTACAAGTCCTTCTACTGGAATCTCATACTTGATCTCTGTTACAGGATTAAATGGATTCGGATAATTCTGTTGAAGAGAAAACTGACCTGGAAGACTCCCCTCAACCACTCTTTCAAGAACAAGTGATGTAACATGCCCCGGAATTTCCAACTCACCGCTTCCTTGCAGGGAAAACTCAAGACCTGTTCCTGCATGAACTAGTTTCCATCCTTCATCTGCTGTTACTGTATACGAAATGGGAAGAACAGGTGCAGGTGTCATAAACTCAATTGTTCCACCGTCGGTACTGTATCTCCAATCACCAGCAAACCGGACATCAAAAGCTCCTGGTGGTGGTTTTGGAGGAAAGCTGTAGCTGAGTTTTTTATCATCCGGAACATCCATCCCAAAATACAGGGTCTGGCTATTCACTGTAAGTGAGTTTGCTCCCTCATGGTAACTGATCACTTCTCTTGTTTTAGCCTGCATACCTGAAGAAATGGTTATGCTCCCCTCTCCACTGGAGCGAACCCAATAGCCCTGGCCTGGCTCCAATTCAGTCACCCCAAGATAGCCACCGGAAAATCCAAAAAAGGTTTCAGGTATA
>Ga0208521_1000468_pt1 | contig 25284 bp, 23 predicted proteins | sample ETNtaG_24_FD_185754 | JGI IMG/M metagenome (GOLD analysis project Ga0208521, IMG submission 185754) | Marine microbial and viral communities from oxygen minimum zone, Eastern Pacific Ocean - ETNP201306SV47 (SPAdes) (version 2) | ecosystem: Environmental > Aquatic > Marine > Oceanic ... | reverse complement strand
TTCAGGGGTGTCATTCCATTTGTGATCCTGCAGATCATCACGCTGGGGGTGGTAATGACCTTTCCACAGACCGTTCTTTGGTTGCCATCGAAACTGCTGGGCTTTAATTAGGGCTGCTGAGCTGCTCAACTGCCCAAACAAACGGGCAATTTCCAGGCGTTGCGAAATTTTCGTTTTCGAAAGGCAATGGTGCCGGTCTCGACGATCATCGACTCTGGTTCCTTCTGAACAAACTATCGAAGCGGATACCGAGTTCAGCCATGCCCCGTGCAGCGCAAGGCGTGCTAGAGTGATCGGATGAGCGCCCATCCCAAGCCGTCCCAACGTTTCCGTCCTTCGCTGTCGGTGTTGCCTTGGTGCCTGCTCCTGATTGGAATGGCCTTTGGCGCCGGCTGCGAACCCGTCACCCATTACAAGGTCGAATTGCGACCCCAAAGTGACGGTCTTGAGCGGACGTTGACCATCTGGCAGACCCAGCCTGAGCACAAGGCCTCCGAACCCCCCAGGGATCCCCTCTCCGAGGAGGCCCGCACGCGCCTCCAGGCCTTGTTCGATCATTACGAGTTTAACGTGGAGGATAAGCGTCATCTCTTCCGCGGCATGGTGAACGAGAAAACCCCGCCGGACATTGGGGGAACCGGATCCTACCTTCGCCTGGCCAACCCGATGGGAGCGGCCTTCGTCTACCTGGAGCGCATCCGGGGCGAGGACGACCAGGCCAAGGTCCTCGAGCGACGCCTGACTAGCATCGACCAATTGTCCGGGCATCTGGCAGGCTGGCTTCAAACGGAACTTTCCGCGGAACCCGGTTGGGAGTTCTTCAAGAAGTTCCTGGAGGAGGACTTCCGGAGGGATATCTACCTCTACTTCTGGTCCATGGGCTCGGCGGACAACTTCGGATCCAACCTCGGATCCAATGAGATCATGGAAAAAGCCGAGGGCGCGCTGCTCGCCCGGGTCATCCAATATCTCTCCGAACGGGATTATCTCTCGCTGCGTGAAATGCCCGTGCTCATGCGCTGGTTGAACGGCGAAAGGGATGACATCGGGCCCTTTCTCGAATTCCTCCAAGCCCGGCTGTCCAAGAAACTGAAGGCCGACCTCAAGCCCATGTCCCTGCGTCTCGGCGAACTCTTCCGGGACGACGAAAAAGCTGAGGCGTCCTTCGTTGCCTATTTTGAAAAGACGCCCGCGTACCAGAAGAAGTTGGAAGCCTGGCGCCAGTCCCATCCCGAGTCAGAAAAACCGTCTCCGACCTCGCTGATCTCGGACCTGATCGATGACCTGATAGGCGAGAAACTGTTTGGCTCCCCCTCCACCTTTCCCGTCGAGGTGCAGCTCTTTTTGGCTTCCGAGCCCGAACATACCAACGGCCACTGGGAGGACGGCAAGGTGACTTGGCGGGACGATCCCCAACGAGATCTGGAAAGTCCTTCGGATGTTCCCATGCTTTGCTATGCCATCTGGACCCAACCCAACAGGCGGTTTCAGGAAACGCAGTTTGGCCGGGTGGTACTGGAAGGGGAGGCCCTCATTGAATATTCCTACTGGTACGAATCCCTCACTTTGGAGGAGGCCGGGAAATGGGACGATCACCTGACTTCTATGCGTCCCGGTCCCGACCTGGAAGCCAGGCTCAAGGACTTCCGTTTCGTCCCCCTTACCGAGGATTCCCAATCCAAGGACGAAAGCTCCGCCGATTATTCCGATGAAGCCCGAAACCTGATCCTGCGCGCTTTCAGGGGTAAATAGCTGGCTTTCAATCCTCTTACGGCCGGCCCCCACCGGCTTGCACTTTCCAGAACTTGCTGCCCGCCTTGCCATGACGGCTTGGAGGAAATCGACGACCAAATCCACGCAGGGACCAGGAATATGAATTTGCGAATGTTCTATTTCCTTGGGCTCTTGACGGCAAGGAACAGGTCAAACACGGTGTGTTGACAGCGAGGAGGATTACTGATGTACTAGTGATATATCAGTTATCGGGAGATGATGCACACTGATGAACGAACGTCAAAAAAACTACCGCGAAGAATATCGCTCAAGAATTGCCGGCTGGTACAACGGCCCGGTTCACGTCGTGGTGATCTACGTCATTGGCCTCACGGCGCTGTGGCTTTATGTCCGCCACCTGCACGCTGTGCAACTGTGGGAATGGATGACGATCCCAGTTTTTTTCGTTGCCTGCAATATCTTCGAGTGGTTTTTGCACCTTCGCATTATGCACCGGCCACAAAAGTCCAAAGCGCTGCGGGCAATCTACAACCGCCACACCTTGCAGCATCACCAGTTTTTTACCGATAACGAAATGCGCTTTCGTGACCACAAGGACTGGCGGGTTACATTCTTCCCTCCCTATGCACTGGTTGTGTTCATTCTTATTTCAATTCCCGGGGCGGTGCTTTTGCACTTTTTTATAAGCGCAAACGTGGGCTGGCTGTTTATCTCGACGACAACGGGCATTTACTTGATCTACGAGTTCATGCATTTTTGCTGCCACGTCGATGAAAGTTGGTTTGTGCGCAACATGCCACTGGTCAACACCATCCGCCGGCACCACACCGCCCACCACAACTCGCGGTTGATGATGGAAAAGAACATGAACCTGACCTTCCCCATCTCCGACTGGTTGTTTGGCACGTCCGACCTGGATCGGGGCCTGCTGGGGCACTTGTTCAACGGCTACGACGAGAGCTATCTGAAAGGCAACCTGCGCGGGCAGCCAAGGCGGCCGGATATCGCAGCCGCCGAGCCGATCGCATTCGAGTCCTGAAAAGCAGGAAATCGGCCAGAAAACCCGCTGCATGCCACCGCAGATCAAGATCGTCGTCTCGATCCTGACCTTGATTGCCGGGGTATCGTTTTATGCTCTGGAAAAGCTGCACAGCGACCCGTTGGTCGCACTGGTGGGTGTTTGCCTGAGTGTGTTCATGGTAGTAGCGATGTGGATATTTCCCGAGGCAGGCAAGAAGTCAAAAAAATAGGCCAACTAAGCGGCCCGGCGCAATCCACCAGTGCAGGGTTTTCACGGGCACAGCTAAACCAGCAGCAAAGCGGCAGGCCGCCGCCGCATCGCCTGACCCGCACCGGTATTTCACGAGGGAGAAGCTGAAAACTTATGGAAAAAAACAAGCGCACCATCACCGAGATCAGGGAGTCCAAGCAGTCCGGCGAGAAGATGGTCTACATGTCTGTGCCTGACTATACCTCTGCACAATGGGCCCAGATGGGTGGCATTGATGTGGCCGTGGTAGGTGACAGCCTGGCCATGATTGCGCACGGGCATCCCAACACCATCCCGGCGACCATGGACATGATGGTCATGCACAGCCAGGCGGTTCGCCGCGGCGCACCGGACACCTTTGTGCTTGGCTGTATGCCCTACCAGAGTTACCACACAGTTGAGCGGGCGCTGGTCAACGCAACTCGCTTCATGCAGGAAGCTGGTTGCGATGCGGTCAAGCCGCAGGGCGGCAAGAGCCAGGCGCATATCCTCAAGGCACTGGTTGATGCCGGCATTCCAACCGCCTCGCACATCGGCCTGACTCCGCACACGGTGGCGATGTTTGGTGGCTTTAAGATCCAGGGTCGTACCCCGGAGGCGGCCATGAAGATTCTTGAAGATGCATTCGCGATACAGGACGCGGGCTGTTTTATGCTGGAATTCGAGGCAGTGCCCGGTAGGATTGCCAGGTTGATCTCCGAGCAGCTGGAGATCCCGACCATCGGTATCGGCGCTGGTGCCGGCACGGACGGCCAGATTCTGCTCTGCTACGATCTGCTGGGTGTGTTTACCGACTTCAAGCCAAAATTCACCAAGCGCTATACCAAATTGACAGAGGTGGCTGTTGGCGGCATCGAGCAGTACGTTAAAGAGGTCAAGGAAGGCAGTTTTCCCGATGACGATCACAGTTACAGTGTTGATGATGCGGTCTACGAAAAGTTCGTAACGATGGTTGCAAAGCGCAAACAGCTATAGGACCAATGGCCACTTCAGGCAGGGTTAAGGAATACCACCGACATGGCTGACCAGGGTGCAGCGGGAAAAGTCCCCAGCCTGACGGACCAGGCCTACCGGCAACTGGAGGAGATGATCGTCACCCTCCAGCTCGAGCCTGGGAGCGTCCTCTCGGAGGCCGTGCTGGCGGCACAGCTTGGCATTGGCCGTACCCCCATCCGTGAGGCCCTGCACCGGTTTGCCCGCGAGGGGCTGGTGGTAATCCTGCCCCGCCGCGGCATCCTGGTTTCGGAGATCAACGTGCGCTCGCAATTACGCCTGCTTGAAGTACGGCGCGAGGTCGAGCGCCTGATGGTACGCTCGGCGGCGAGCCGGGCGACAGACGCGGAGCGCGCTGAGTTTCACGCCATCGCCACCGGCATGATCGAAGCGGCGGAAAAAGACGACGATGTCAGTTTCATGCGTTTTGATCTGCACTTCAACCAGTTGTTGGCCCAGGCTTGCCGCAACGAATACGCCGTCAAGGTCATCGGCCTGATGGCCGGCCTGGTGCGGCGTTTCTGGTTTATGCACCACAAGCAGGTTGCCGACATGCCGCTCGCAGCCAAGCGCCACGCAGATGTGGCTATGGCTATTGCCCAGGGTGACGGTGATGCTGCGGCAGCCGCTTCGGACCGGCTGGTCGACTATGCTGAGAACTATACTCGTGCCTCGATCGATAGTTGAGGTTGGCGGGCCTAAGTCAAAGTTTCCATTTGGCGTGTGCCTGAAATCGATACAGCTCCTATGAAAACCTATTCTGGACAAAGAACCATTGACGGCATCAAGGTCACTGTAGACGGTCAGGCACTGGATGAATGTTTTGCGATCGAGGTATTTGACGAGCAGGGTTTCGAATGGAGCTACGAGGGCAGCGCACCGCGGCAGCTGGCATTCGCGATCCTGGCCGATCACCTGCAAAACTCCGACCGGGCGAAAGAACAGACCGAATCATTCATGAAGGCGGTGGTGGCAAACCTTGATAACGACTGGGCCTTAAGCACAGACCAAATCCAGGCGGCGCTCGCCGGCGCACCGGGCAATTAACACCGGACGACACTCCGATGCCCTGAGCGGAGAACATCAGCATGATTCGAACAACCTGTATCGGTGCTTATCCCAAGCCTGATTTTATTGAGCTACCAGACTGGTTTACCGTAGCTGAAGGCCCCGATACTGCAGATCCCACCATGTGGTGGGATAAGGCCATGGCCTCCATGGGGGAGGATGCGAAGGATATTCTGTCTCGGGGTGTCGCCCAGGTCCTGGCTGACCAGGAGGCTGCCGGGATAGATATTCCGACCGACGGTGAAGTGCCTCGTGAGAACTACATTCATTACCACTGTAGGCACCTCGAAGGAATCGACTTTGCCAACCTGACGGAAAGGTCCCTTCGTAATGGGGCCTATGTAGCGCGCTTGCCGACGATCACAGGCACTATTCGTGCGCGGGATCATTTTCTGGTCGATGACTGGCGTCGGGCCCAAGGGCTGACAAAGCGAGCGGTAAAGATCACGATGCCCGGGCCGATGACCATAGGTGATACCACGGCAGACGCGTTCTACCACGACCCTAAACGGCGGGGCGCAGATCTCGCTGATGCCCTGAATACCGAGGTCCGTAATCTTGCTGACGCGGGGTGTCGGCATATTCAGATTGATGAGCCGCTTTTCGCCCGCAAGCCCACTGCAGCGCTTGATTACGGATTTGAAAATCTCGAGCGCGCTTTTCATAAATGTCCCGCAGGCGTCATGCGCACCGTGCACATGTGCTGTGGTTATCCCGATCGTTTGGATAATCCGGATTACCCGAAGGCTGATCCTCACAGTTATGCTGATCTTGCCGGCACCATTGAAGACTCGTCGATCGATGCGGTGTCACTTGAGGACGCGCACCGTCATAATGACCTTATCTTGCTGGAGCAGTTCCAGAAAACCTCAGTTATCCTTGGGGTTGTGGCGGTTGCAAAAAGCCAGGTGGAGTCTGTAGAAGAGATCCGGGACCGATTACAGGCTGCTCTAGCGCATATCGATGCCGAGAGACTGCTGGCTGCGCCGGATTGTGGTCTGGGCCTGTTGGGGCGTGAGCGGGCGCAGCAGAAGCTGGCGAACCTTTGCGAGGCGGCAAGGGCTTTCCCCTGACTCCGTAGCGCAGTCGAAGTATTTCTTTTCAGTGCCTGGCTTCGAACCAGGTGGACGGGAGTTCGAATCTCGCCCGGCGCACTATAAAAACAAGGTGTTACGGTGGTTTAAAATTTTAAGAGTTTCCATTGAAACACATATGTCCCAATGCAATGCCTTCGGTCGACTTGATGAATATAGAAACTCCAGTGGTATCAGCGAATCAACTCAGAAAATTTTATTCGGCTCGGTGCCGTCACAACTGGCGTATTTATCTATCTGCGTGATTCACTTTTCTCCCTCTTTTGTCGGGCTATGTTCATGCCAGATTGCGCCGCTTGGGAGACCAGCCAGGTCCTGGCACTGATTCCCTTAGCATGCGGGTGTAGTTTTCTTTAGGATTGTCGAGTACACGGGCGGTTTCACCTTCCTCGACCACTCTCCCTGACTCCATCACAATTACATAGCCTGCCATCTGGCGAATAACTGCCAAGTCGTGTGAGATAAACAAATAAGCAACGCCTGTTTCTCGCTTTATATCCACCAGTAAATTAAGAATTTGTGCCTGTATAGACACATCGAGACCCGACACAGCCTCATCAAGAATAATAGCTTGTGGTTTTGAGGCAAGCGCTCGTGCAATAGCGACTCTCTGTCGTTGTCCGCCAGATAAAGAATGCGGTCGAACTCGAAGCTGGTCCACACCAAGTCCAACCTGGTTTCCAAGTTCTATGATCCGAGATTGCACCTGGCTTTTCGTTTGATCTGGGAAATGAAGTTGTATTACTTCTCGCAGGCAGGACCAGCCAGTCTGCCTTGGATCCAGTGAGGTATAGGGATCCTGGAATACCATCTGAAGTTCACGTCCTCGTTTACGTCGTTCGCTAGAACCCCGAGCTGAAATTGACCGATCACGCCCTGCGACATTAATAGTGCCCGCAGTAGGGGTTTCGATTCCGAGCAGCATCTTGGCAACAGTTGTTTTACCAGACCCCGATTCACCGACAATACCCAAGCAATGACCTTGTTCGAGATTAAAATCTATCGATTCAACAGCAAGCACTCCACCTTTCTGCCGGCCTCGAGCCGGATAAAACTTTCTGAGGTGATTCGCTGATACCACTGGAGTTTCTGTATTCATCAAGTCCACCGAAGACTCGGTACTAAGGCACCACGAAGATCGTCAGACCGATGGCAGCGAACGCTGCTATCGGTTTTCTGAGTATGGCCTGGGCGCTCAGTTTTACAGTTATCTACAGCATGTTCGCATCGATCAGAAAATACACATCCCTTTGGGGCATCAAAGGCAGACATGGGGCTTCCAGAAATTGTGACCAGCCGATCCGATTGATGATCAATCGAGGGCCTGCACTTAGCTAGTGCAGACGAATACGGATGATGTGGATCATTATACAGATCGACTGCTGTTCGCATTTCCATGATTGTTCCCGCGTAGAGAACCGCTATCTTCTGGCAGATCGACACGGCAAGATCCAGATCGTGGGTAATTAAAATCATTGCCAGGCTGTGCTCAATCTGAAGTTCACTGATTAACGCCATAACTTCGGATTGAATAGTGACATCCAGTGCTGTTGTAGGCTCATCGGCAAGCAAAAGTTTGGCATCGGAATGAAGCGTAGATGCGATCATTACACGTTGAAGCATTCCCCCCGAGAGTTCATGTGGATATCTTCGAAGCTGTTGTTCGGGTTGAGGCAGTCCGACTTCTTCTAAGAGATTGATCGAGCGAGAGCGTGCGGCGGACTTTGAATAGCCATGATTAATTATCATGGTTTCCATAAGGAAATCCCCAATAGTGCGCACAGGGTTAATGTGCGCTCTGGGATCCTGAAAAATCATCGCGACATCGTTGACTCTCATTTGTCGCAGCTGATGTTGGTCCATTCTGAGCACTGATTTACCGTTGAGGAGTATCTCTCCCGTAACCTGCGCACCTTCAGGCAAAAGTCCCAAAATTGCTCGGGCTGTCATCGTTTTGCCTGATCCGGATTCGCCGACCAGTCCTACTGATTGTCCTTGTTCGACCTCAAATGACAGGTCTTCGATTATCGGTCGCATCGAACCACCCACCGGAAGTGCGACATTGAGTTGTTTTATTTCCAGAAGTGCCACTTAATTGCTCTCGTCTTCTGATATTCGGTTGCCGATAATGGAAAAGGCTGCAACCGTAATTATGATCAGAATACCCGCGAATATTGCCTGGCCATATTCGCCCCGTGCTATAGACCCAGTAGAGCCAACCATAAGACCCCAATCGGGGTTGGGGGATTGAATCGCCAGCCCAAGAAACGACAGTGCAGCAATGTCAACTAGTGCGTAACCAAATGCTATGGTTGACTGTGCAACAATTAGTCGACTCAGGTTGGGCAACATGTGCCGGACACAGATAGAAAATACCGAGAAGCCCTGAACCTCACAGGCTGTAATGTAGGGCAGGAATCTCTCGCGCAAGGCCGCGCTGCGGGTAATCCGAGCGGTCCAGGGGATATAAGCGATTCCCACAGCTACGACGGCAGGAACTAGGCCCCGATGGTTCAATAGTGTCACAATTAACGCTGCCGTGAGCACCGGCGGAAAACAGAAGATCAAGTCAAGAAATCGGCCGATAATCACATCGGACAGCCCACCTTTCCAGGCTGAGGCGATTGCCAACGGTACACCAACGATCAATGCGATAAGTATCACTGCGAGTGGGCCCAACAGGCTTGTTCGAGAACCGAATATCAGCCTAGACAAGATATCTCGACCGTTTTCATCAGCGCCCAATAAATAATTGATGCTGGGTGGCGCGAACTGATCGCCCAGTTCTCCATACAAGTGACTCTTCGGTGCCAGCCAAGGCGCCAATAACGAGACAGTCACAATAACTGCCACGGCCACTACGGCCAATATTCCGAGCCAACCTAGCCTTTGGCGAAAATCAACCATCCAGTGATTAAAAATTTCGAACGTCATTGCTATTGCCGTCTATCCAGTCTTATACGGGGATCGAGAAAAGCCAGAACAATATCCACCCCGATGTTGATCACAACAGTCGCAGTCACCATGATCAAAGCGACTGCCTGCACAATCGGAAAATCACTCGAGTTGACACCTGTCAGCAATAGCGATCCTAAGCCATCGAGATCGAAGGCATAGTCAATAACAACTGTTCCAGCCAGCATCGCCGGCACCTGCAACCCGACAACCGAAAGCATCGGACCACTTGCGTTACGAAGTACATGTTTACGAAACGTAAGACCGGCTGGCAATCCACGAGCTATCGCAGTTTGCACATGTTCATTTTGTAATTCATTACGTATTGATGACCGTGCAACACGCGACAGCAAAGCCGAGGCAACAATAGCCTGAGAAATCGCTGGCAATGTCAGGTGATAGAGCCGATTCCAAAAATACTCACCATCGCCGATTACCGGAAACAAATCCAGATTAACCGCCAAGATCATCGACAAAATAATCGCTGCTACAAAATTCGGAATTGCAACACCGATACTCGTTGCGACTATGATGACCGTGTCAGGCCAACCACGAAAACACGCAGCAATAGAGCCGGTAATGGTACCTATAACCACCACGAGTAACTGAGCATATATAACCAGAAAAATTGTCACTGGTGCGGCTTCACGAACCCTGTCGTTTACTGGCTCTCGCAATGTGATGGATTCACCGAAATCTAACCGAACCACATCGCCCAACCAGAGGAAGTATCGTTGTATGAGCGGTTTATCGAGATGATACTGAGCTTGCAACTTCTCCAACCGCTCTGGCGGCATTGACCGCTGACCTGCCAGAGTGGCGAGTGGATCACCCGGGGCAAAATAGATTGATATAAAAATTACAAAACTTGCTGCTAGCAGCAACAGCACCAGTGCCGGAATTTGCCTTAATAGATATCTCAGCATCGAAATTTAAAAAAGCGAATATTTTGTGGTCCACGACTGCCGCTATTACTGTGATTCACCCAAGTTCCTCCGCGTCCGACTCAGGATTTGAAATCTCTAAGACCTCTGAAATACCCAATATACAATAATGTTGTTATATTAACTGCTCGACTCAGTAAATTCACAGGCTCCCAATTCAACAATCAACAAACAATTGCGGAAAAACTTTACTAAGAGAAGCTTGACCATAAAGGAGACAATTTGATGAAAAAATTGATGCTCGCGGTTCTGAGCTCCGTATTCCTGAGCTTATCAACTGCTGCCAATGCCGATGAATTTCGCACCGGCAAACCTACAGGTGAGATCGATTCAATCACCTGGTATACCTTCTACCGGCCCGCTTTCGGACTCGTAACATTTCAATTTGGCGACTATCCTGAAGCGATGATCGCTGCCAATCTCTGTGAAAGCTTGGTTCGGATTAACCCCGATTTTTCGCTCACCCCAGGTATTGCCTCTTGGGAACAGGTTGATGCAACAACCTACAACTACACAATACGGGACGGTGCACGATTCTGGGATGGACAACCGGTCACCGCCGAAGATGTTGTATTCAGTCTAGGTCTTCATAAGATCCCGGAACGTGGATCTATTTACTTTACGCCTCATTTGAATGTCGATTCGATTACTGCTACCGGTGATAGAACCGTCCAGGTGAAGCTGCTACAGCCTGACAATACTTGGACCGGCCAGATGGCCGGGCCAGCAGGGGCGATTTACCAGAAAGCACATACCGAAGCCGCCGGCGGCGATTGGGGTGGTCCTGCCGGACTCGTCATGTGCACTGGTCCGTATAAACCCGGCGAATGGGCGCCTGGTGAGTCCCTTGAAATTGTCCGCAATGACAATTACTGGAATGATGAATTCGGGCAATTAGTCCGGTCCGTCAACTTCGTGTGGCCTCAAGATCCTGCTACCGTGGCAAATGCTATGAACTCCGGTGAGATCGATGGGGGATGGGACGTTCCACCAGCATCGATGAGCGCGTTAAAGAATAGCAATGCAGGCAAACTATTTGTTGGACCACCTGAAACAGCCTTTCAGAACTTCTCCTTAATAGTTGGAAACTTCGAACAGGGACCACTGGCAGATGTCCGCGTCCGACAAGCTCTGTCGATGGCTGTTGATCGAAAAGGCATGGCAAAGGCGGCTTATTCTGGCGGTGCAGTGCCTCTGTATTCTGTAGTCACTGAAGGACTTGTTTCTTATGCAGAAGACATCTTTAAAGGAGCTGCAAACAAAATTGTCGTCGAACGAGACATAGAAGGTGCGAAAGCCATAATGAAGGAGGTCGGTGACTTAGACCGACCTATCGTCTTTGCCTACCCCAGTGGCGACACGCTGGGCACCGAAACGGCTGCTGCTGTCGAGTCCGCTGCCAACCGGGCAGACATCCCCTTCAAGGTTGTCGGACTACCCAACAACCAGTACGGTGCACTGTTCTATGACCCCGCAGCCCGAGAAGGTATCGATGTTTGGTTTACTATCAGTTTCTCCATAGCACGTGACCCTCTTGAAATTCTTGCAGATGTGATGGGACCGGGGGCGCTTTTCAACTATGGTGGTTACAGTAACGATGAGGTGGCAGATCTTCTGACTCGGGCCAAGGCAGAGACTGACCCCGTCACTCGAGCGAAGCTAGTCGTAGAGATTCAGGATATCTTTGTTCGAGATCTTCCATGGATTCCTCTGCTTGCGCCGGGTGTTCGGGTATTTGAAAACAATCGACTTACTGGCGCTCCGAAGACTTTTGTATACCTTAACTATCCGTGGGCCGCGGACCTTGGCGCACCCTAGTTAGCGATAGCATCATCACCCGGTACTGGATGCACTTTATCCAGTACCGGGTTTTTCTTGCTCTTTTCAACACAATCAATTGAACTTGCCATGCTCACTGTAACAATCGAGTACTTCGTCAAACCAGGCCGTGAAGAAGAATATTCTGAACTTGCAGAAAAAGTCTTTCCAGAAGTCGACAAAATCGATGGTTTCATTTCGGTTGAAGGTTTTGAAAGCCTGATTGAGCCAGGTAAGAATTTGTCTCTCTCATTTTGGCGGGATGAGGAATCAATACAGCGCTGGCGCGACCACCCAGAACATGCGAAAGTTATGCAACAAGCAAGAGACCGTGTATTTTCTTCTTACAGAATTACCGTATCTTCTTCTATGCGTGATTACCGATTTCGTAGTGACGATACACAGTAGCTCCAGAAAGACTATAGTGTATTTTGGAGAGAATTAATTTATGACTTCTACTGATTTAGAACTATGTTACCTATCCGCTGCGGATGTTTTGGAGCGATTTAGGGCTTGCAGTCTTTCTCCAGTCGAATATCTGGCAGAGCTAATTAAAAGGGCTGAGGAAACTGAGCCAGTCATTAATGCGTTTGCATTTACCTGGTTTGATCAGGCCATGGATCAGGCCAAAGAGGCGGAAGCAAAATATGCGAGAAAACATGCCGATATTCGTGAATTAGAAGGATTGCCAGTAGCGGTTAAGGATCAACCGGACATCAAAGGGCAACCGATGACAATGGGTTCACTTTATCTCAAGGATAACGTCAGCGCCGAAACAGATTTTTCGATCCAGAGGCTTCTGGATGCCGGTGTGATCGTACACGGCAGAACAACGACTGGTGAATTTTGCTGTTCGGGTGTATCAGATTCCAAGATTCATGGCACAACCCATACACCGTGGAAGAATGGCTATACCTGCGGCGGCTCATCGGGCGGATCCGGAGCAGCACTTGCTGTCGGTAGCACACCGTTAGCTACGGGCTCCGACATTGGCGGATCGATCCGCATTCCAGCGGCCTGCTGTGGTGTTGTGGGTTACAAGCCGCCCTATGGGCGCAATCCGGGATGTTCAGCAGTGCATTTTGACACCTATGCAGTTATGGGCCCTATGACCCGAACTGTCAGTGACGCAGTGATAATGCAGAATCTTCTGTGTGGACCACACCCGTTAGATAACGCCTCAATTCGGCCGAAGTACGTGCTGCCAAACTCATACGAGGATATCCAAGGTTTGAAAATTGCCTGGTCTATGGACCTGGGCTTCTTTGAAGTGGATGAGCATGTACATGCCAATACTATGAAGACCCTAGATGTGTTGAAAGACTTAGGCGCGGAACTCGTTGAAGTTGATTTTGGTTGGAGCGCAGGGGCAGACCGGGATTTACTGAACTATTTAGATCACTTGTTTAACGGCTACATCAAAAGTATCGTCGATACCGATCCGGACTTAGCGACTCCCTGGGCGACTTATTGCGCTAACGCCGCGGGTAAGACGTCGGCGGCGGACTTCTCGGCGGCCTATGAGACACAGGCCAAGATGTCCCGACACGTCGGCGCCATTATGGATGGTTGTTACGCGTTTATTTGCCCGACGTGTAATTTCCAGGAGATTCCTGCTGATCAAGACCCAAATGATCCGGTTGTGATCAATGGCAAGACTGTTGATCCCCTGTATGGTTGGTGCATGGCTCATCCGTTCAATATGCTAGGACGATTACCTGTTCTCTCGGTACCATCCGGCATTGGAGGCAACGGCCTTCCAACCGGTATCCAGATTGTGGCTCGGCATCTGGATGACGAGCGAGTTTTTCGTGTCGCGACAGCTCTTGAAAAGGCGCAACCATGGCTCGACTGCCCCGAACGACGTCCTTGTCTGTTGAGAGCATAAACACTTACCTTCGATCGAACCCCAAACTGGTTGGATTAGAAGATGACCTACAGACTGCCTCGAAAGATCGGGGCCGGTCACCCCCGGTCGGTCCCGATCAAACTGTCTTTCGAACCCTGATTAGACCTTCCCAGGCTGCCCTAGCTGGGTCCACCCCGGCCGGAGGTTATTCCCCTCAGGCCTCGTAGACGACCTTGCCGCCAACGATGGTCTTGACCACGCCGATGGTTTTGATCTCGTGGGGGTCTACTGTCAGGATGTCCTTGTCGATAACGCAGAAATCGGCCACCTTGCCCACCTCGATGGAGCCCTTGACATCCTCCTGGTGATCCTGCCAGGCGCCGTTGATGGTGTAGCTTCTGATGGCTTCCTCAACGGTGATACGCTCCTCCGGGCCGCTGACGGTGCCCGAAACCAAGCTCTCGCGGAGGACGGCGTTCTCCACCCCCAACCGCCAGTTGGGCACGGTTATGGGCGCGTCGGAACTGGAGGTCAGGTTGAGACCCGAATCGATGGCCGTCCGCGTCGGCCACTCGTAGGCCGCCCTCTCATCGCCGACCACGGCCGGTTCAAAGTCGGAGATCATGGCCTCGATGGTCGGCTGCATGGCTACGCCGCCCTTGATTCCGGCCAGCTTCTGACATGTCTCCGGGCTGATAAAGTCGGCGTGGACAACATAGTGACGCGGGTCGCCGCCTGGTTTTTCGGCCAAGGCCTCGACGTATCCGTCCACGGTGGCGTCGATGGCCCGGTCGCCGGTGGCGTGAACCGCGATCTGATAGCCATGGTTGTGGACCAGTTTAATCATGCTGATCAGGTTGGCCCGCTGTTCCTCGTCGGTCTCCCCGGGCAGAACCGAGACGCCGTGTCCGACGTCGCCGCTGATGTAATCCTCATTCATCCAGGAGGTGTAGGTTAGGGGGATGCCGTCGGCGAACAGTTTGATGCCGGGGAAGTTGAGCCATTCAGGATCGGTGTCCCGGGGTATGGGAAAGGATTCGAGGCCTTTTTTCAAATCGTCGTAATTCAGGGCCCCGTAATCGCCCAGCAGAATCAGGATAGTTGCCCGGGCGGCCAATTGACCGCTGTCGAGCAGTTCCCGGTAGATGTCGATGAACTCGGCACTCATAACTCCGTAGGCGTAGGCTTCGCCGCCGGGTCCGATGGCCGCGTCGGTGAAGCTGGTGATCCCGTTGGCGCTCAGGAGACCGATGGCCGACAGGAGGGCTTCTTTCTTTTCCTCCCTGGTTAGGATGGGCACGAACTTGGTGATCAGGGCCTGGGCCCCCAGTTCCAGAAAAATACCCGTCGCCTCGCCCTCGGCGTCCCGTTCGATCACACCTGAAGGGGGCTCGGTATCGCTGGTGATGCCGGCCATTTCTAGGGCCTTGTGGTTGACCAGGATGGTGTGCCCTGAAAAATCGGTCAGAATGACCGGGTTGTCGGGCGAGACTGGATCGATGTCCGAGCGCCTGGGGAACATCGAAGGGTCGTTTTTGCATTCCTCCAGCGAGCCCTGATCCCAGCCAAAGCCGCGGATCCACTCGCCTGGCTCGACCTCGGTCGCCTTGACTCGGACGGCCTCGACGATATCACCGATGGATTGGACGTGGGGGAAGGACATATCCAGGGCCAACGGCGGCCGGGTCGCTCCAAAAAAAGGAGCATGCATGTGGGAGTCGTTGATCCCCGGTAGCATGGTCCGACCGTCCAGGTCGATCACCTCGGTGGCCGGTGTGGTCAAGGCCTTGACGTCGTCGTTGTCACCCACGGCGACGATCCGACCATCCTTGACCGCCACCGCCGAGGCGATTTCGAAGTTTTGATTTACGGTAATTACCTTGCCGTTTACGATGACCAGATCGGCCGCGGAATTTCCCATTTATCCCTCCTGTTCCAGATATTCGCCGCTCCGGGCCGGCACAACGCCCGGCTTGACTTTGTTTGAATGCTACCTACTGCAGGAAGTATAAACAGGCTGGCTGAAGGTTGCGAACACTGCTACGCGGGGTCTGGCGTCAGTTCGCCAGTGTTATGCCCACTCGCGCTGACGGCGAGTTCGATCCGGTCATCGGTACTCGAAACTGGGACGGCGACCGTCGCCCGTAAACCAGCATGGGGCGGCGGATTCATAAGCCATGCCGGCCTGGAAAACGTCCTTGTCACGGTAGGTCTTGCCGATGACCTGTATGCTGGTGGGGACCAGGTTTTGCGCATAGCCCGTAGGCAGGGTAAGTACCGGGCAGCGGCTCAGGGTGTTAAAGGGTGTCGTCATAACCCAGCCCAGCATCGGGTTAACCCGTTTGCCATTGATGGTCACGGTATCGCGGGAATGATCAAAGTCGGCAGGCACCGCGGGCAGCGCGTTGGTCGGGCAGACCAGGACCCGGTATTTTTGCAGCAGAGGCCCAAGCGTGGCATACATCTGGTTGGCGACCTCTAGCGTGTGCAAGAAATCAGCCGCTGTGGATTTCCGGGAGGATTCAGCCCATTCACGCACGTAATCTGTCATCTGGTCCGCGTAATCATCCAACAGGGTGGCCATATATGCACCGAAGAGGTGCTGAAGATACGCGAGGCCAGCATCCAAAACGGAGTGATCCCAGCCTAGATCCACCTCTTCGACTGTGGCACCAAGGTCACGAAAGATGTCGAGAGCCGCCAGCGTGTTCTGGCGCACCCGGGGGTCCACTTCGAAAAAGCCAAGGTCCATGGAAAAGGCAATTTTCCAGCCCTTGATTGGCGGGTAGCTTGTCGGCAGACGGAGTTTCGGTCGAAGGCTGGCCACATCGCGGGGGTGGGGGCCGCACAGTACATTTTGTAACAGAATGGCATCACGGACATTACGCGCGAGTGGCCCAGTATGACAGTAAAAATCCAGATTAAATGGAGGGTCATCTGAGTTGCGCCCATAAGGTGGCTTGTAGCCAACCAGTCCGCAGGCGCCAGCAGGAATCCGGATCGACCCGCCGATGTCGGAGCCAGTGGCGATTGCGCTGCTACCTGCAGCCAGTGATGCAGCAGAGCCGCCTGAAGATCCACCGGGTGTGAATTCAGGGTTCCACGGGTTTCGGGTAACCCCCCAGAGGCGTGAATGGGTATAACCTGCAGAAGAGAACTCCGGTGTCGCGGTACGGGCATGCACAATACCCCCGGCACGCAGGATGCGTTCATTACCGACCGATGTGGTCTGCGCAACAAAATCTTTCATGATCAATGAGCCATTCGAAGTCGGCTTGCCCTTGATGTAACTTTCATCCTTGATGCCGATAGGCAGGCCTTCCAGGGCTCCGGTTCTTTTGCCAGACGCATACTTCGCCTCAGCCTTTTGAGCTCTATCCATGGCCTCTTCGAAGTGGCGATAAGTAAATGCATTGATGACCGGTTCGATCTCTTGGGCGCGGGTGATCAGGGTGTTGAGCAACTCAACCGGGGAGAGTGTTTTGGCCTTGAAGCGAGCAATTGCTTCCGTAGCAGGCAGGTAACAGAGCTCAAGATCACTCATGAGTTGATACCCTTGAGGTGTTCGGCAATGGCATCAATGGCGCAGAAATCATCCAGTTTGCGCTTGGTTGAGAGGAACTCCGGCCAAAATACGAATCTAGAACTGATTACGGTAGCCGCCTTGTTTGGGCATGAGTGCTGAAAGTTCATATCTGTCAGGCCCACAGTTCTGTCGTGAGGTAGCGCTCGCCGGTATCGGGCAATATGGCAAGCAGCTGCGTGTCCTTTGCACTATCGCGCCGAGCATAAGCCAGCATACCCACTACTGCGGCCCCGCAGGAAATACCGCAAAAGATGCCTTCGCGTTCTGCCAGTTGCCGGGCGATAGCCATGGCGTCATCGGCATTGATGGGAATCACCTCGTCGTAAGCGCTCTGATCGAGCGTGTCTGGGATGAAACCCGGTGCAGTGCCCATGATTCGGTGTTTGCAGGCGATACCCTGGGAGAGGATGGGTGAGGCGTCGGGTTCGGTCGCAATGATGCGGATACCGGGGATTGCGCCTCGCAGTACTCGGGAAATCCCGGTCACGGTACCGCCGGTACCGGTGGTGCAGATGACGGCATCAAGGTCCTTGCCGAAGTCCTCGATGATCTCTTCAGCCGTTTTTCGGTGCGATTCCGGGTTGGCCGGGTTGTAGTGCTGGCCTACGAAAAAGTAGCCTTTTTCTTTTTCCAGCCGGCGGGCTTCTTCGATGGCACCAACTGTGCCTTTGTCTGCCGGGGTCAGTACCAGTTCGCTGCCATAGGCGCGCAGGATGGCTTTGCGCTCCTCACTCATGTCCTCGGACATTACGAAAACGGCCGGGTAGCCTTTGACTGCTGCGACCATGGCCAGGCCAATACCAGTGTTGCCGGAGGTGGGCTCGACGATGGTGTCACCGGGTTTCAATACGCCCCGTTCCTCGGCATCTTCAATCATGTTGACCGCCGGTCGGTCTTTGACCGACCCGCCAGGATTGAAACTCTCGAGTTTGACCCAGAGGTTTGCTGCCTGGTGGTCGCTGAAACTGTTGAGGCGTACGACCGGGGTTGAGCCTACGGTTTGCAAAATATTGTCATATTTCATGAGGGGATCGTAACGGCTCAGGTGTTACAGGGAAATATTTTTCACCGGGTTAACTATTTTGCGGGGGAAATGCTGACCAGGGCCGCTGCTGCAGGGTCAGTGTGCGGGTGCTGCCGGTGGCGAGGCAGGCCCGGTAGCCGGGCGCAGTAGTGAGATCGTACAGCCGGGCGCGTTGCAGGTCGTCCGGCAGCCACGGCGTTGCCTCGAGCCGGGCTGGCTGATCGGGGTCGACGCTAACTGCAAACTGGGCCAGCGGCAGGGTCAGGCCGCGGCCGTGCAACTTGATGTAGGCCTCTTTGCGCGTCCAGCAGGCAAAGAAGGCCTCTAGTTGCCTAGCTTCGCTGAGTGCGGCAAGGTGGGTCACTTCGTCCACCGAGAAGAACCGCCGAGCGAGGTCCAGCCGACTATGTCGGCCTGGCGCACGCAGGCGCTCGACATCAATGCCGACTTCACAAGCTGATGTGAACGCCAGGTAAACCCAGTTCCCGGCATGGGAAAGATTGAAACGCAAGCCGAATTCCTTCGCCAAATCCGGCTTGCCGTGCCTGCCGTAGTGCAAGACTACCGCTTGCGGCGTGATACCAAGATAAAAGCCCAGCACCATGCGCAGCGCACCACGCGCGGCGCTGAAATTGTGACGGTCGCGGGCGAAAACGAAACGGTCTGCCCGGGCCAGTTCATCCCCTGTCAGCACTGCGCGGAATGTGGCCAGCGTGTCCGGGTCGCCTGGGACAGTCATCGTCCAGACGTGAACTTCATCTTGCGGCAACTGGCTGGCGGTTGTAGTCATTCGGCGTAATGCCATGTACCGAGCTTCCCGGCAGGCGGTAGCCTGGTGTATCAGCTTCGGCTTGCCACAGCAGGATTGCGGGTAAAGATAATTAGGGCCACACCAACAAGTACAACTACGCCGCCCGACAATACCGTCAGCGAAGGGCGTTCACCCAGCAGGATGGCGGCACTCACGATAGTGAAAATGGGCAGCAACAATAACACCGGCATGACTTGAGATACCGGGTTGCGCGCAAGCACGCTGTACCAGATGCCGTAGCCCAGCGCAGTCATGATGACGCCCAGGTACAGTACACTGCCCCAGCCGATCCAGCTGGCATGCAGCACGGCATTGATGTGGTCGCTCTCAATGAACAACGATCCGAGCAGCATCTGTGGCGCGGCAAAGACACCGATCCAGGCCACGGCAGTCAGGCCGCTGATGCGGCCACTAATTTTCTTGAACATGATCTGGCCGATGGCCCAGGTTAAGGCGCCGCTGGCGGTGAGCAGCACGGCGAACAGTTGGCCGCGCAATTCAGGTTGGCCAGCGATCAGGCCGATGCCGACAAAGGCCACCAGCATGCCGATCCAGCGCTGTGCGCCCGGGTGTTCCCGCAGCACAATGGCCGCGAGCAGCACGCCAAAGGGCACCTCGAGGTGGATCACGATGACGGCGAGCGAGGCATCGATCATCGACAGGCCGGTAAAGGTAAGGCCATACTGGATAGTTGATCCTACCAGGGCGATCCAGAAAAGGTCCTTGAGGCAGCCCCTCGGTATGGGTACAAACCACAGCAGGAGCAGAGCGGCAACAAAAAAGCGCATGCTCATAAGGAACAACGGCGGGAATTCGGCCAAGGCGGCTTTGGATAGCGTAAAACCCAGGCCCCAGGTCAGTGGCACGCAAGTGGCAAGCAATAGATCACGGGGACTCAAGGGAAATTCCGTAGATTAAGGCGTAACTGGGATGTGTTTGCCAAAAGGGCAGTAATGACATTGGGTGGTTTCCGGCAGCGTATCGTAGCCTAGCAGGCCGACACTATTATGCAAATAAGTGTCGCGTAACCCCGGCACATGTTGGAAGTCCTGGTTGGATCGGTTACGCTTTGGCGCTTTATTATATTGCCGGTGCAGGGCGCATTGGCCTGGGAGTTCGAATAATGAGAGTTGAACGGTGGATTAGCCGGGAGGCGGTTGTGCTTGCGTGTCTGCTCGGATTTGGATCACCAACAATGGCTGGTGATTCGGCGCCGTTGCCGCCGGTATGGATTGATTACTCGAGCAGTGGCGCGGCAATTGATTTCGCCACTAAGGCTGGATTTGCTGGCAATGACCGTATCTATAGTATGGAATTTTACCAAGCCGGCTGGCGCGCCAGCATATTCGGCGGCGGTGGTACGGGCTTGTCTTCACTGGCAGCGCCGTACCGAGCGGCCGACCAAAGACTCTTCCATGCGCTGGCAAACGATAACGTCGAATACGCGGGCGCTGCAGTCGATTTCTCTGCCGCCGGGGCAGGCTGGATGCTGGGATCGGCCACTATACGGGCAGCGGATGCTGGCCACCGCACCAGTTGGTTCGGGGGACTCAGAAACGAATCAATTGACCTGAGTCTGTATCGGGTCAACCGTGAGGATGGTGTTGCCGCCCGGGCGGCCGACTTTGCCTGGCGTTCGCCACTGGGACAGGTCGGGCTGCGCCACGTCAGCGCGTCTTCGCGCACCTTCCTGCATACGGCCAGTTTCGAAAAAGTCGTTCCGGGGTATGGCCTGTTTGGACTCGAATTTACCCAAGCCCGCAGCCGGCGGTTCAATGACTTTGAAGATACACGCTGGGTGATTACTTTCAGGGGCGTGTTGGATTCACCGCCAACGCCGGTGGTCCACGCTGACAAGAGCGCCACCCAGGGCTGGGGTAGGCCGGCGGCGGTGGCCGCGGCTGCTGTGGGGGTTGCACTGCTGGCGAGTTCGGGCCTGGGTGACCAAGACGAACAACTACGTTATGCCAGCCAGCACGTTGCCGCTCGGCAGGTGTTAAACGGGATTAACCCCAAATCGGTAGCCGAGAATCGCGAGTACGGTGGCTGGGTTTACCGCAATGCGGATGCGACCTTCAGTGCCACCGAACCCAAGCAAGGCACGGTCGACGCAGTCAACATCGGTTCGCCGGATAGCGTACCGCGGGGAACGGTCGCCACTGCTAGTTACCACAGCCACGCAGCCTACGACCCCCGCTATGACAGCGAACACTTCTCTCCCACGGATATCGCGATGGATGTCGCCTGGAAAGTGGACGGATATCTGGCGACCCCGGCCGGGGCATTCAAGTATCACGAATACCTAACCGGGCTGATCTTTACGCTCGGCACCGTGGCAAATTAAATAAATGAAAAATGCCGTCATTGGCGTCGCTGTGGGCATATTTTCGCTGACCGTTGCGGCGGACGAGGAGACAGCGCAAAGTCGCCGCTATGTGCAGTCGTTGTCCGGAAATTGCTCCTACGTCGATGGCTACCGCTGCGCTGAGCCAGCAGGGCCTGGATTTACTGGGCCAGGTGTGGAGGAGCGGCTGGTAGGGGGGGCTTTGCTCGGCGCTTGGCAAGTTACCTGGGAAGATTTTCGTGCCAACGAGGAGCTGACTCCGGAACAGCGACAACTGCGACACTACCGAATCGGTTTTGGTGAGGATGACTCAAACTACCTAGTGTTATACCGGGCACTACTGATGCCGCGTATTGTCGCAGGGCAGCCGCAGGACATTATCAGCGTACCTTTTGGACGAACTACCGTCTATGAGGTGGATAAGGTGACACTCAGGATTATGCGGCGCCGCTATATGCGCTGAAAATCGGAGGGATAGATGGATACCAGGAAAACTTGCGATGTGATCATTATTGGCGCTGGCGTCATAGGTACTGCAGTAGCCCTGGAACTCTCCCGGCGGGGACGCAAGGTCATTGCTGTCGATCGCCTGCCGGCGGCAGGATATGGATCTACGTCGAGTTCCTGCGCCATCATCCGCGTTCATTATTCAACTCTCAGCGGCACTGCTTTTGCCTACGATAGCTATTTCTACTGGAAGACCTGGGCAGATTACCTGGGGTTCGCCGACAGCGATGATCTTGCCCGATTTAGTGAAACCGGCTGCCTGTTGATGAAGACCAAAGGCAATGGATATCTCAAGAACATCGTCGCCAACGTGGAGGCGCTCTCGATTCCCCATCAGCATTGGGACGCAGATCAAATCAGAGCTCGGTTGCCGGTGTATGACCTGCGGGCCTACGCCCCGGCAAAACCTATGGATGACTCTGGGTTTGGGGAGCCTACTGGCGGTGAGATCACCGGCGGTGTATTTTTCCCCACGGCTGGATTCATCAGCGATCCCCAGCTTGCCACGCAGAACATCCAGGCGGCGGCACAGGCCTGCGGCAGCAGTTTTCTTTTCAACCGTCAGGTAGTTGACATTCCAGTAGTGGATAACCGCGTGCAGGGCGTGACACTGGATGACGGCGGCCGCATTGAAGCGCCGGTGGTAGTCAACGTTGCCGGTCCGCACTCGTCAGTAGTCAACCAGTTGGCTGGCGCCGCGGGTGACATGAAGATCACAACGCGGGCGCTGCGCCAGGAGGTGGTCCACTTACCGGCGCCAGAGGGTCTCGATTTCGAGCACCACGGGCTGGTGGTCTCGGACAACGATATCGGCGTCTATTGTCGACCAGAGACCGGCAATTTCGTGCTTGCTGGCAGCGAGGATCCCGAATGCGATCTCCGAGAATGGGTCGATCCGGATGACTACAACCGCGATTTTACCGACCAGGCCACTGCCCAGGCGTTGCGTATGGCCCAGCGTATGTCGGGCCTCAAGTTACCTAGCCGCATGCGTGGGGTGGTCGATCTGTACGATGTGACCGAGGACTGGTTGCCGATCTATGATCGCTCATGCATCGACGGCTTCTACATGGCTTGCGGCACCAGCGGCAATCAGTTCAAGAATGCGCCAGTGGCAGGAAAACTGATGGCAGGACTCATCGAATATTGCGAATCGGGCAACGATCACGACCAAAAGCCCTTCCAGTATCCGTTGGAGCATCTCGATTTCGTGCTCGACACCGCTACTATGTCACGGCTACGCGAGATTAACCCTGATAGCAGTTTCTCGGTGCTGGGCTAAGTATCGCGGCAAGTGCCGGCAGGCGAGGCGGAAAAACCCGTCCGCGGAATTCAAGTTCAGCCCGGGATAACGAGCTTTGGGGTCAGCTTACCTCGACGCCGAACTGCAGCGCTGTCTCAAGCAGGACCTCCCCCAGAGACAGGGCAAAACCGCGCGGTAGAAAAAGTTCAAATCCTTCTTTTGAATGCCACACGGTGATGCCGACATGGTGCATGGCCGTTGAGGCGACTGTGCCTACCGGGCAGGCATCGTTGCGTAAGTCGATGGGCAGCAGGCGGTTGAGACATAGCTGTGCTTCGGGGCCGCTGACACGCAATCGGGTGCGCGAATGTGACAAGTCGAGCGCGATACCATCGGCCGGTGTGAGTTTCGGCGCTTGCGCGCCGTGTATCCACCACTTGAGCGGCTCAACTCGGAGGATCGTGCCGCCCGTGGTCGTAGTCACCTGGCCTGGGTCTGGCGCGGACGGCACACCGAGCGCCTGCGCGACCTGCGCACCGACCGTGCCCAGCGTTTGTGGCCAGGCGGCGATCTGGTGCAGTAGCAGTTCTGGTACCTCATGCAGATGCACGCCGGGTTCACCCGGCTGGCCGTACAGGCCAGGGCGGCAATACCCAGTGAGAGCAGAGGTTCGTTCAGCCATGCATACGCTCCCCGTCAGGATCGACCATATGTGGCGAGACGATCTCGACAGCGGTATTACCTTTACGGATTGGGTCGGCCGCAACTACAGCCTTGTTCTGCCAGTTTTCCTGACCACCGCTGATGAAGCCAAGGCCTATCCAATGACCGAGTTCTGGCGAGTGGGTCACCGAGCTGATCCAGCCCTCGCCCAACCCCTCCACCTGGTCTGCGGCGCACAGCAATGAGCCGGCGTTAAATATCTCACGCCGGTCGCAAGGGAAAATGCCAACCAGTTTTGGGCGGTTTGCGCGGGCCAGGTCTGGGCGTTTACGCAGGGCGCTGCCAATGTAAGATTTTTTATTTGAGGCCATCCGGCCAAGCCCGGCATCCTCTATAGTGACCCGGCCGTCGAGCTCTGCCCCGGTTACATGACCTTTTTCGATACGCAGTGCGCCCATCGCTTCCAGGCCGTAAAGGCAGCCATCGAGTCCCTTGGAGATACTCCATAGGAGGTCCATCGCGGCAGGCCCGAAATCGGCAGGGACGTAGACCTCAAAAGCAAGCTCTCCCGAGAAACTGATGCGGGCAATTCGACAAGGGATATTGTCTTTAAGGATGCTTTCAGTAACTCCCATGAATGGCAGGTTGTCATTAGAGACTACGGCAGGGTCTTGCACGCAGGCCTCCAACACGCTGCGGGATTTGGGGCCAGCCACCGCCACACCAGCCCACTGTTCGGAGACGGAAGTCACGTGGACCTTGAGATCTGGCCAGCGGGTCTGTAGCAGTTCCTCCAGGAAAGCCATGACTTTGGCCGCGTTGGCAGTGGTCGTGGTCATGAAGTACTCGGTTTCTGACAAGCGCCAGGTGGTGCCGTCGTCCATGACAATACCGTCATCTCGCAGCATGATGCCGTAACGGGTTTTGCCGACCGCAAGCTTGGCGAAAGGGTTGCTGTAGACACGATTCAGCAGTTCCGTCGCATCGGGACCCTGTATTGCTATTTTACCCAGCGAAGTAACATCGCATAAGCCGACTGTGCGCCGCACAGTAGCCGCTTCACGCTCATAGGCGTTGGCTAAGGTTTCTCCCTCGCGGGCCAAATACCAGGGTCGATGCCACAGCCCGGCCATAGTCATGGTCGCGCCGTGTGCCAGGTTCCACTGGTGCAGCGGGGTGCGCCTTAAGGGGCGGAAGTGGTGGTCTACGCTGCGGCCCCTGAGCGCACCGATGCTGACCGGGATATAGGGTGGACGGAAGGTGGTGGTACCGACCTCCGGAATTTCTTTGCCGAGCGCCTCAGCCATGAGTGCCAGGCCGATTACATTGCCCATTTTGCCCTGGTCGATGGCCATGCCCAGGGTGGTGTAACGCTTAAGGT
>Ga0208521_1000460_pt1 | contig 25546 bp, 27 predicted proteins | sample ETNtaG_24_FD_185754 | JGI IMG/M metagenome (GOLD analysis project Ga0208521, IMG submission 185754) | Marine microbial and viral communities from oxygen minimum zone, Eastern Pacific Ocean - ETNP201306SV47 (SPAdes) (version 2) | ecosystem: Environmental > Aquatic > Marine > Oceanic ... | reverse complement strand
TTATCAAATACGATCTTACTCCGGAAATAAAAACACCCATCGAGCGGGAAGTTAAACAGCGCTTTTATTCATCATTTGTATATACATGGGTGATTTCTGCAGGAGACAGCATTGTAGGCTATGCCTTTTTGGACAACGTAAAAGGAAAATCCATGCCCATTACATTTATCGTGCTCTACAACACTAACGGTAGCGTGGTCCATTCAGCAGTGGTGAAATACCGTGAGCCTATAGGCGGAGAAGTAGGCAGACAATCATGGCTGGATCAGTTTTTAGGTAAGAACAGTTCATCGGTTTACGATGAGATCGATGCCATCAGCGGGGCAACAATTTCAGTCAATTCTGTAACCAGGGGAATTCATAAATTGACCTTATTGATGGATGCTGTCAAAACGGACCTGGTTATCAATGAATGACCTGCAATTAAATAAACTGAGCAGCGGCCTGCGCTGGTTCCTGGCCATGTTCCTGGTGGTGCTGGCTGTAGGTGTTTCCATTGGATTAGTTTATGTATGCATAACAACGGATATTAAACCCCAAGGAACCGTTGAACATTATGCCGGTTCTAACACAGATGAATTTGATATTCCTGAAAAATATCCAAAATCGCTAGAAGCCATGCTACTGACGACCCACACCCATATAATATCCTTTGCTGTCATTTTTGTATTATTGGGTGCCTTGTTCCATTTTAATTCTATGGTCACTGGAAAGTGGAAAACAGTGATCATGATAGAGCCACTCATTGCCACATTAGTTACCTTTGGTTCCATCTGGGGTATCCGGTATTATCATCCGTCTTTTGCGTATTTGACGATTCTATCCGGTACCCTAATGTATCTGTCATTTTACCTGATGACAGCCATCCTCCTGTACGATCTGATCATTAAAGATTGGTAGAAAATCACTACGTAATTCTTGATAGAAATAGTATATTAGTTCTAAATTTCGACTCAATAGTCGAATATTAAAATACGATTTAAATATGTCAATATCAGAACGTCAAAAAGAAGAACGCGCCCTTCGTAAAGAAAGGATACTTTCTGGGGCTCTGACTGTATTCAAAACAAAGGGGTTGGATGGCGCCACAATGGATGAGATCGCTGCTGAATCCGGTTTTGGTAAGGCGACACTCTATTATTACTTCCCATCAAAAGAAGATGTATTCTGCGGTATTCTGGATCGGGGCTGGACACAACTCTGGGAAAGCCTTGAAGAGGACATTCATTCAGATACAGGTCCTCGGGAAACATTTATAAATATCCTTATCAAGATCGCCAAGAAAGCACAACAGAACCGGAATGAATATGAATTTATGTTCAATGCTCCAAAAGCAATATCAAATATCGATGATTCAGATCAAGACTGGAAGTCATACCAGCATCAGCTTTACGCTATTTTAAAAGGTTTATTGGATGATGGGATCTCCCAAGGCCAATTTCCAAAATTGGATTCTGATCTTATGTTTAAAGCTATTGGCGGTCTTTTTGTAGGTCTCATTTTCATGGGCGAAAAAAATAAAGATATTACCGGTGGTGATATAGAAAAATTGTTAAACCAATTAATTACAGATCCAAATCAACCATGATGATTAAACACATAATAGTGTTTATACTCATTATAGTATCTTCTATACAAGCCGGAGTTGTTTCAGGAACTGTAAGAGATAAGGATACACAAAAGGCTTTGCCGAATATAAATATTAATGTATTGGAATCTGATTTAGGAGCTGTTTCAGATCCCTACGGAAAATATAGTATTGAAATTGAAAGAGGTACGTATCAACTTGAATTTTCTATGATTGGATTTAAACCGATAGTCGAAAATATAATTATTCAAAATGAAAGCGTCAAAAAGGATATATATCTGGAATCAACTATCTTGAAATTGGATGAAGTTGAAGTTCAAGGAATATTTTCGACTAGGCTGGGATATGAATCAGTAGATGTTATCAAAGGAAAGTATATAAAAGATTTACAAAAAAATTCTGTATCGGATGTGTTGAGAACATTACCCGGATTGGATGTTCAATTTGCTCAACCGAACGGTCGCAATGTTAACGTTTCTATCCGAGGTTCTTCGGATTATAAACCGGGTGGTTATAATAATCGTGTGCTGGTACTTTTGGATGGATTTCCCATCCAGATTCCAAATAGCGGTACACCGGATTGGAGTTCATTGCCCCTGGAAAACATAGCCCGAATTGAAATCGATAACAGCCCAACTTCAGCCCAATATGGTCATAATTCCATGGGTGGTGTAATAAACCTGATTACGAATAAGGGTAATAGCGGTATAATCAGACTTTCCGGCGGTACATATAATACAGGGCAATTGAGTTTTAAATACGGCAAGAATGCAGGCTCATTATCCATCGGTTTTACAGGATTAGCACGTCAATCAGCCGGACATCGATTTAATTCTGATTATCAGGTAACACGATTAAATACATATGTACACTTCGCGGATAAAAAGGGCCGATCCTATAAACTAAATCTGTTTTCAGCTATCTCTAAAAACGGCCACCCCGGTTTTGATGTCTCTCCATCTTACAGACGTTCTGACAGGACATCTCATTATGTTCAATTACATATGTTTTATCCTTTATCCAACGGGCTGTCAATGTCTCATTCCATGTATTTAAATAATTTTGATACGCATTATTATGACAGGGATGATACACCGAATGATAAAGTAGATGCAGAACGCGATTATAAAGATATGTCTACGGGCTTGCGTTCTGAAATGCTATTAACAAAATGGGCACGATGGATCATTATGGTAGGGAGCGATTTTGGCTTTGATCAATCAAACGTATCCGTATTTAATCCAATTTATGATGATCCCCGACAATTCACTTTTGGAGGATTTATTCAATCGAAATATTCTATCGGAAATGGATGGTCAATGGGTTCCGGATTACGCTACGATTACCGATTAGTTGATCCCGGAAATAAATATAAAAAAAGAGTGTTTGAACGGATAACACCGAAAGTGAATCTCATGTACACACTTAAAGGTAAACGTGCATTTACATTGGCATACAGTGCAGGATTCAGAGCGCCTTCGTTATCGGAATTATATTTGCAGCACGCCAGTTCCTATGGGTTGACCATGCAGGGAAATCCAAGCGTACGACCGGAGAGTGTATCCGCAATTGAATTAAAGTATGAACATCCTCACAGTAAAAAATTAACCTGGAGTGGAGCCATATTCCACAATTCATATACTGATATGATCGATTTTGTTTACAGTCTACCCATCATCGCTGTAAATAGAGAAGGAGTCACAGGAACTGGTGCTGAATTACAATGTATTTGGAGTCCATATCCGGCACTGATTATTCGAAGTGAATATAGTTTTTTAAATATGACTGACAAAGGCGGGGACCCGATTTTATATCGTTCCAAGCATAAGGCAAGCATTAGCGTTGCCTTCGAAATGGGGTCTTATACAATGTCTACTTTTGTCCATGGATGGAGTGCCCAGAAATATGAAAATTTTTTAAGTCATAATTATGAAACAGTCGATGATAAAATTGTATTTCCCATTGAAGAATTACCGGATCAGGTACTTGTTGATTTGAATGTGAGTAAAAAGTTCAAATTGTTTGATGGGAATCTATCCATCTCCAATATCTTAGATATAGAATATGAATTAATCCAAAACTTTCCTATGCCTGGTATTACCTGGCTTTTAACCCTATCTAAAACACTTTAATTGAAAAAGGAAAAACAATGAATTCAATGAAAATGTCACTAATTACCTTATTGAGTATGGCACTGTTTGTATTCACTGCTTGTGAGGATGAAAAAGCAGAAGAAACACCTGAATACGGTTCCATTTCCGGCCAGGTTACCTTCAACGGTGAATTCCCGCCTGCGGATTCAGGGGCAGTGCGGATTTCCGTTAACACCAACTGGTACCCAACCGGGCCTCCTTATTCATACAAAGAAATCCCATCTTCAGAAGTGATCAATAATATTTATGAATTTGAGTTTAAACAGGTTGCATTTGGTACTTACAAAGCAATAGCTGTGGATTATGTCGCTGCAAGTAATACCACTGGGGCATATGATATTTGGGGTGTCTACGGTGGAACATTACAGGCGGATTTTATGGACGCCAGCAGTGTTGTAGTTAATATTGATAACCCAGATGTAAATGGGGTTGATATTGAAGTAACAATCTATTGATTTAAGCAATGATTAATAAAAAAGTCCCGTTTACGAGACTTTTTTATTAGAAATAAATGAAATAAAATATTAGCGGTATCAAAATTCCTAGTCCTGTCAGCCATGCACCCCGGCCCATAATTCCTTTTTTCCCTTTCAAAACAAACAATCCTGTCACTGCCAAGATAATCAATACTACAGCATATATATCGGCTATCCATGTCCATATTTTTTTTGGATGGTTGAGGTGCATGGCGTTGAATTCCTGAAGCAAAGCCCGCTTATTTATTGTTTCTAATTCTGCATTGCCCGTTTTCAGATTTAAATCTAAGGTCTGGTTTTTCAGGAAAATTCTGATTTGATCTGGTCTGGGCATGAATGTGGATACAATCTCACCGGTTATACCAGATAAAAACATTATTTGATTTACGTCAGAATCAGAAGGAGGAACTTGCAGAGATGAAACATCAATTTGAAAAGTTTGATTGTCTATTTTGTAACTAGGGTTCCAGTCAGCAACATGATTCACTGCGATGCCTGATACCGAATAAATGATGGTCAGCCCAACGGCAAGGTACCCCAAATCACGGTGGAAAATATTATTCCATTTCCGCCACTTCATTTTTTACTGTATAACAGCCCCAAGCCCGCGAAGACGGTAAATGGTTTTATCTTCTTCAGTAAGCTTATAATTTTTCTCATCAAATTCTTCGCCCTTTTCTTCAGCTTCATGTTTTTTGAAGCGCAGTGCTTGTTCGTCGGTTAATGATAATTTTTCAAGTTTACCTTCGGCCACAACGTTTTTTCCTTTTGCAGTAATAGGAAACACAATAACACCATCATCTACTTTTATTGTTATGGTTTCATAGGGACGATCACTGGAGACATCAATCCAGCAGCCACGATGGGCACAGACATCAACGACCGTACCACTGACCTGTACCGGTTTATCTAAATATTTTTCTGGGTTATCCAGAATTGTAGACACGGCTGTTGTTGAATCAAGATGCAGTTTTTCCCCGAGGATAGTCTCGTCTGCTAACATAAATGATAGAATAATTATTGCAAATAATAGCTGTCTTAACATGGTTTAATCCTTATGATTAATAAAATTACAAGTACAAAATTATATATTGAAAGTACATTGAAGATAAACCTGTTTTGAAAAAAATTAAGGATTATATAACTATTTTAAAAGTTTTTGCCCTGCAAATGGGCTTTTTTGAATTAATCGATCAAATCCAACTGTCGATACTTTTCGGTGTATTTATCCCGCAGCATCTTATGGCGGTCGCTCATATCCACTTTCCGTCCCTGGATGTAGAGCTGTTCCACAGTGGTCATGACCTCTAATGGATCTCCGTCAGTGATAAAGAGTGTTGCATCTTTTCCCACTTCCAAGGAACCTACACGATCATCGATCCCAAGGATTTTTGCAGAATTCAGTGTAACACTCTTCAGTGCGTCATCCTTTGCAAGTCCGTGGGCAGCAGCGGTTCCTGCTGTATAAGGTAGGTTACGTAAATGGGCTGCCTGGAAGGCACTGCTGTTGGAACCAATACAAAACAGGATTCCGGCATCGTTTAATCGTTTTGGTGTTTTGAACGGTTCATCGTAATCAGAATGGCGGCGAGAGGGAAGTTTATGGGTGGATTCCAGGATGACGGGAATGTTATTCTGTTTTAAAAGGTCGGTCACCATCCACGAGTCAGTTCCGCCAACTAATACCATTTCCACACCTTGGCGAGTGGACCATTCTACTGCCGCTTCGATCTGCTGTACATTATTTGCATTGATAAAAATAGGCAATTCTCCCTTGACCACTTGAGCCATACGATCCCATTTAAGATCCGTTTTCTGCGATGACTTGTCCGCTTCGATGCTTTTGACATATGCTCTGGCCTTGTCCATGATGTCATCCAATTCACGGAGCTGTTTGTTCCGTTCCTTCTTTTGTTCCTCGGTACTTTTCCGCACCCAAGGTGAATGGCTAACAGTCATATTGGGCCAATTGATGTGCAGACCAATGGGTGCTTTTAACGTAGCTGTTTCGGATGTCCAGCCGTCCAGCATCATGGAAGCAGATGTTCCGGAGACCAATCCGCTTTGGGGGACAGACAATGCTATAGCGATCCCATTAGATCGCGTGACAGGGATCAGTTCTGAATCGGGATTATAGCTGACTTCTGCCCGCACATTGGGATTGAATGATCCAACTTCTGCAAAATCACGTGTGGAGCGAATAGCGCTTACTTCCACCAGTCCCATGACCGTATTGGCAGCAATGAGCCCGGGGTACAAATGTTTCCCTGCAAGTGAGATCTCTTCTGTTCCATCCGGGATCGATGGAATTCGGTTACCCATTGCTATGATCTTTCCATTCTCGAACAGGATCTGACCTTTAGCAATTGTCGGCCCGGACACAGGATGGACGGTAACATCTTTCAATAAAATGGGATGAGCCTGAACTGGTGCAGGTACTTGATCGGATGAAAAAACAAATGAACAAAGAGTAAGGGTTAAAATGATGCGTTTCATTTTACACCTCCTTCCGAACAGGAGTAGGAGTGTTCGTGCCAGCCGCCTTCCGGTTTCATAGGTTTACCTCCACCTTCATCATCGCTGGCCAATATCTTTTGGATGAGTGTATTCCGCTCTTCATCGATCTTTTTTCGTAATTTATCATCTCGTTTCTTACTAAAATATTGCGTTCCTTCGATCCATGTCTCTTCGCAGGAGGCATAGATGGAGAGGGGATGGTCATTCCACAAGGCAAAATCACCATGCTTGCCTTTTTCAAGTGACCCTACATATTCATCGATCCGTAGTTGTTTGGCCGGGTTTATGGTCACCAGTTTTAACGCATCTTCCTGGCTCATACCGCCGTACTTTACTGCCTTGGCGGCTTCAGTGTTCATGCGCCTTGCTAGTTCATTACTGTCAGAATTGAATGATGTTAATACACCGACTTCATCCATGATGGAACCATTATAGGGGATGGCATCAATCACCTCATATTTGTAGGACCACCAATCAGAGAATGTAGATGCTCCGGCACCGTGCTCTGCCAGCCGTTCAGCGATCTTATAGCCTTCCAATACGTGCTGGAAAGTGGCGATGGTAAATCCAAAATCATCAGCGATACGAGTCAGCATAAGAATCTCATCCTGTCTGTAGGAATGGGAATGAACCCAGCGCTTTCCCTGCATGATCTCCACCAATGCATCCAGTTCCAAGTTTTTCCTGACCGGCAAACTGTTAGGATCAGATTGCTTTTTAAATCCATCCAGCCCTTGAGCTTCTGCATAATCTGTCGCTGCTTCAAATGCATCACGTATGATCTGCTCCACTCCCATTCGTGTTTGGGGATAGCGAGTGGTAAAATTATCTCCCCAGTTGGATTGTTTCACATTTTCACCCAATGCGAATTTGATCCCTTGAGGTGCTTCTTTGAAAAGAATTCCATCTGGATCGTGGCCCCAACGCAGTTTAATCACGGCATTCTGTCCACCGATAGCATTGGCTGAACCATGAAGAATATTTGCTGTGGTGAGTGCACCGGAAAGTTGGCGATAGATAGCAATATCATCACTGTTGATCACATCATAAATCCGTACTTCTGACGTCACCGATTGAGTTCCTTCATTGATGGCAAATGCAGAACTGTGGTTGTGGGCATCAATGAGTCCCGGGGTCACATGCTTTCCGGTCCCATCGATCACATAAATATCTTTTCCAGATATATTCAGGTCGCTGTCGATCTTTTCGATCACTCCATTTCGTATGTACATATCTGCATTTTCCAGTGTCCCTTCCGGGCCACATGTCCAAATGGTTGCATTCTGGATCAAGATCTTATCCGTCCGTTCCGGAAGTGTTGAAAATCCATAGGCGCCCTCCGGAAATAGGGGAGTGAATTCGCTTGCAGACTCTTTCTTCTTTTCTTTCTTGTCGCTTGGTTCTTCCTTCTCCTTGGCATTGACCCAGGATGCTGTCCATGAAATATGCTCACCTGAAGGTGTCACACCACTACCTGAAATGGATTGTCCTTGCTTGGTCCCAGACATACGGATGACGCCATCCATATCAAACTCTTTCCCAGAAAATGAAAATGTCAGCCGATGAGATTCATTTTCCACTGATTTTAATGTTACATCCGTTGAATCGATTACCAGTTTCCCGGACACCTTATTCTTTGTTTGATCAAGTTCCAAGTTGGCGTTCAGGTCCAAACCACCGCTAAACGATACCACCCAATTACCGGATACATCATGGGGTAGATCATGTTCAAGCGTGAATTCTTTACCTTGTATCCAAAGGGTTAACACCTTGGTGTCCTTATCAAAATAATCTCCATCTGTGACCATAAGATTCGCAGCATATCCCTTTTCCACTTTTCCATGGTTTGAAAGTCCAAATTGTTCTGCTGGAATGGTGGTTAATGCTGCCAGAGCATCGTCTTTAGAGAATCCCCTTTCAATACTCCGTAAGAGATTTGTTCGAAACTGGCTGCGGTTTTTCAGGTCATTGGATGTGAGTGCAAAACTGATCCCAGCCTCAACCATTCTTGCGGCGTTATCCGGAGCTTGGTCCCAGTGGCGGAGTTGTTCCAAACTGAAATCCAGAGCATCTTCCCATGAATCCACATCCGGTATTTTGGGATAATCCAAAGGAAGGATCACAAATGTGTTCAGTTCCTCGATCTCACTCAACCGACGGTATTCATACCCGCTGCCTTTCAGCCAGACATTCAGGTTGAATTCATTCGCAAGCTTGTTTACCCGAAGAGCCATCAATTCGTGTTTTGTTTCAAAACAGAATTGTCTGGTTCCATTTAATTCTTCCGCAAGGGTTCCTAACGCCCTGTCCACTTGGGGCGCTTCAGTCTTGTCTTTGTTTCTATTATAGAATTGCCATGCATCAGCATACCAATTGGCATCATAAAATGTTTGTCGCATGAGAGAAATGGTTCCCATGAGTGAACCGGGATATCCGGGATCACCCCAACTTCCATGCTCAAATGCCATGAATTGCGCAGGGCCATTCTCGGTGATCACAGCATCTGCACCCCAATCGCCTAAATGAACTATAGACGACCTTCCACGAAAGATCCCTTTGGCTGGAACTACTTGGGCAGTCGTAAACCCCAGCTTCCTTAATTCTTCTAATTCTTTATCATTTGGATGAAACGCATCTAATACACTGGCCTCGGGATGAACTTTTTTACTCCAATGATCAATGACAGGCCGTTTTTGTTCTTTTTTCTTTTCATCTCCAAAATTGAAAATAGATGGTTTTTTATTTTCTTTTTTCCAGTAGCTTTCGATAAATCCGGCATAGACCGTCTTGCCGGATAGGTCCATCACAAAGGCATCTTCAGGGATCGTCACCTTTTTCCCCGCAGCGGTGATGACGCCATCCCTAATGACAATGGTCCCATCTTCAATGAATGTTCCCGGTTTTTGGACAATGGTAACGTGTGTCAGTGCAAAAATACCAGGTGTGTTGTCATGGAGACCGGCCATAGATGTGACCTGAGCAGACAACATTCCCAATAAAAGTGTACATAAGATTCGTTTTATCATAGGTGATCTCTATTGGTTAAATTAAAAGTTCTTGCCCTGCAAATGGGCTTTTACGATCTCTTTAGTCAAATATTTGTACGCATCATTTATGGAATCCGTAAAATAAAAAAGGTCCATATCTTCCTTTGAAATGGTACCCATTTTGAGCATATGGTCAAAATTCACAACCTTATTCCAGAATTTTTTATCATAGATAACTACCGGCACTTTCTTACGGATCTTATTCGTCTGGATCAATGTCAACAATTCCATCAATTCATCTAATGTACCAAATCCACCGGGGAAGATGACCAATGCTTTGGCCAAATAAAGAAACCAGAATTTGCGCATAAAGAAATAATGGAAGTATAGGCTCAAATCTTTGGATATCCATTTATTCCCGGACTGTTCAAATGGCAGAGTAATATTTAGTCCAACGGCCAGTCCTCCTGCTTCAGCGGCACCGCGGTTAGCTGCTTCCATGATTCCGGGACCACCTCCGGATGTGATAATAAAGCGTCGCCGTCTTTCTTTAAGGTTCATGCTCCATTTGGTGAGTTTATACGCCAGCTTGCGGGCATCTTCGTAATAGCGACTCATCTTTGCATCTTGCTTCAATTGGTTCTTTTTTTCCTGACTGATATTATTTTTTGCGTTCTGTATTGCTGTTTGTGCTTCTTTCTGGGACTTGATCCTCGCCGAGCCAAAGAATACTATAGTGTCAGCAATCTTGTTACGGCGGAAGCGCTGGAGCGGGCCAAAATATTCAGCGAAAATTCTTAAAACACGTCCATCTGGACTACCAATAAATTTTGAGTCGTTATAAAACCTGTCTTTTTTCTTTTCTGCCATCGTATATCCTGTAAATGAGCGGGAAGTTAAACAATAAAATAACGATTGAAACGGTTTCTGATTACTAGTTTCACATTTGAAATATGTAACTTCTACAATATGAAAAGACAAAACACAACTAATAATTATCACAATTAATTCAAATTAGATCAGCTACAGGATAGCTATTATTATTTAAACAATGAACCGGGCAAAGAAACTCAAGATGAAATGTTTCACCAAGTATGTGTATTGTTCCTGTTCAGACGTTTGTACATCAACAATTAAGTGAGGAGTTAGATAATGAATTTGAGCCTTCAGAGTAAACGAGCACTCGTTTGCGGTAGTACAGATGGTATTGGTAAAGCCTGTTCCAGTTTGATGGCTGCAAGAGGAGCTTCAATTATTCTTGCTGCTCGCAATGAAACAAAACTGAAATCCACATTGGAAGAATTAGAAGGAGATGAACACAGTTATATATGTGCAGATTTTGATGATCCGGATGATTTGAAAAATAAAACGATTAAACATTTGGCCGAAACCGGGTCAGTCCACATCTTGATGAATAATACTGGTGGACCTCATGGTGGACCATTAATCAAAGCACAAGCAAAAGAATTTGAGATAGCCTTTCGCCGCCACATCATTGCCAATCAATTCTTGGTTCAAGCAGTCGTTCCCGGTATGAAAGAACTGGGCTATGGCCGGATCATCAATATTATTTCCACGTCTGTTCGACAGGTCATCCCCGGTTTGGGTGTGTCCAACACCATCCGAGGCGCGGTGGCTCAATGGGCCAAAACACAGGCGTTGGAATTAGGACCAGATGGCATCACTACAAACAATATACTACCAGGTTATACCAATACAGAGAGGTTAAAAGAACTTTTGGGTAAATGGGCAGATAATGCTGGTATAACCTATGCTGAAATGGTGCAATCCATCGCAAAAAAAACCTCATTAGGCAGGATCGGCAACCCAAACGAAATTGCTTCAGCAGTTGCCTTTTTAGCTTCAGATGCTGCCAGTTATATTAACGGCACAAATCTTGCTGTTGATGGCGGTCGTTTCGGAACCTGATGGAGAAAATTGCCAATTATATTAATAGTGAATTTGTTGCGCCATGGGAGATTAATCTAAAACTTAATATTCAGGAATAAAGATCATGAGCACTGCACACATTATTTATAAAGACAACCTGCGCACAGAGATAACTCATAATCAGTCCGGTGACACTATCATAACGGATGCACCAGTGGATAATGAAGGCCAGGGAGCCGCTTTTTCTCCCACAGACTTGGCTGCCGCATCACTAGCAGCGTGTATGATAACCATCATGGGTATTGCCGCCAAGAAACGAGAAATTGATATGACCGGGACCACTGCAGATGTCACCAAGATCATGGCATCTGATCCTCGCCGCATCAGCGAAATACGTGTCGATATTACCTTCCCCGAGCACTTATCGGACAAGGAACGGACAATTCTGCAGCGGGCGTCTAAACATTGCCCGGTAGGAAATAGTTTGAGCATAGATCTGCAAGAAAAAGTGAATTATTCATAATGAAGTCTATTCACCATTGTACAGATACATCCCGCCGGTTAATTTTGTAGCCTTATAATGACCTCGGGATTCAAATTAGCTCCATCCATCTTATCGGCTGACTTTTCTGCTCTTGGCACTGCGTTGCAACTGTGCGATGATGGCGGTGCCCATTACATTCATGTAGACGTCATGGATAACCAGTTTGTGCCCAACCTGACAATAGGGCCTCCTGTAGTAAGATCTTTACGATCCCTTACTAAAAAACATGTGGATGTGCATATGATGGTCATTGAACCAGAAAAGCTGGTGGAACCCTTCGCCAAGGCCGGAGCCGATGGTATCACGTTTCACATAGAAGCAACAGATGATCCCAAAGCCGTTATCGACCTGATCCGATCCACAGGGAAAGATGTAGGCATTTCCTTAAAGCCAAAAACACCTGTTTCAGATATCGTTCCTTTCATGGACCAAGTTGACTTGGTGCTGGTCATGAGTGTTGAGCCTGGCTTTGGCGGCCAAGGATACATAGACGGTTCAACGGAGCGGGTGGCGGAGATCAAACAATTGCTGATTGAAAAATGCCTGCAGGACAGGGTGCAGATCGAAGTGGATGGGGGCATCAAACTCCATAATGCTAAAGTGGTCATCGATGCTGGTGCTGATATATTGGTAGCAGGTTCAGAGGTTTTTAAAGCCGATGACCCGGTGGGTGTTATGCGTTCGTTTTACGATTTAGCACGATCATGAGATCCTATACAGAATTAGAGTCATTTGATTCCTGGACTACAGAAGAGAAAGACCAATTCACATTAAATGTAATGAAATGCCTCATCCTGGACGGTATACGCAAAGCCAATTCTGGTCATTCTGGCGGACCTTTATCATCTGCTGATTTTGCATATGTATTATTCAAAGAGTATTTGAATTTTGATCCTGACGATGACCAATGGTTCAACCGGGACCGGTTTGTCCTTTCTGCTGGTCATGAATCCATGCTCCAATATGCGTTACTTCATTTTGTGGGCTGGATGCCTATGGATGAAATACAAAAATTTCGTCAGCTCTACAGTCAAACACCAGGTCATCCGGAAGTAGGAATCAAAGGTGTGGAATGCACTACCGGCCCATTGGGTCAGGGTGTGTGCATGGGCATCGGCATGGCTGTGGCAGAAACGGTTCTGCGGGAAATGTTTAAAAAACAAAATAGTGATGAGCTCTGTAATCATTTCTCCTACATTTTATGCAGTGACGGCGATCTCCAGGAACCGGTGGCTTTGGGTGCGGCTGCTTTGGCCGGTCATTGGGGTTTATCCAAGATTGTTATGTTCTATGATGCCAATGAAGTTCAAATTTCCGGCTATACAAACCGATCAGATTCCACAAATGTTCCTGCCGTGTTTGAAGGATTGAATTGGCACGTCCAAGAAATTGATGGACACGATCATGATGCCATCCGGAATGCCATCGAAAAAGCCCAGGTTATCGAACAGCCCAGCATCATTGTTGGAAGTACCATTATGGCCCATGGCACTGCCACCATGGAAACCGACCACAAAACCCACGGCGCTCCGTTGCCTCAAGATGAGATCGAGGCTACGAAAGAAAAATTACTTTTACCCAATCAAACTTTTTATGTACCTGATGAATGCATTGCCCATTTTCAATCTCGGTATGATGATTTGAAACAAACAGTGAGCGATTGGACTTCAACATTGACTGATGCCAGGTCAAACAGTCAAGTGGAGTCACTATGGAAAATGACAGTTGGTGATGAATTACCTGATCTAAATTGTCCTGAATTTGAAGAGGGTGCATCCCTGGCTACGAGAAAAGCATTTGGCACTACCTTGGATTTTTTTGCAACCCAGCTCCCCCATTTGGTGGGTGGTTCAGCGGACCTGGAACCTTCCAATTACACTGGTAATTTTGCAAAGACCTATGGTGATTATTTGAAAGAGAATCCAGAAGGACGGAATTTTGCGTTTGGGGTACGGGAATTTCCCATGGCCGCTATGATGAATGGCATGAGCCTCCACGGCGGTGTGATCCCGTTTGGAGGCACATTCCTTGTCTTTGCTGATTATTCCCGTCCGGCCTTGCGCTTGGGAGCGATCCAGCATGTGAGGACCATCCATGAATTCACCCATGATTCGTTTTACGTCGGCGAAGATGGACCTACACACCAACCCATCGAACACGCCATGGCCTTAAGAACGATCCCGAATTTCTACGTTTTTCGCCCCGGTGATGCCAAAGAGACAGCTGCCTGTTTTGAAAAAGCGCTGGAATTGAAAACATCACCATCTGCATTACTGTTGACTCGACAGGGAGTTCCTGTCTCTCATAAATCTATGGATGAGATAAAAGCGGGTGTAGAAAAAGGCGGGTATATTTATCATGATTGTGAAGGATCTCCGGAATTGGTTTTCATTGCCACAGGATCAGAAGTGTCGTTGGCTGTTTCAGTAATGGAACGAATGAGTGATAAACGGATCCGAGTTGTGAGTTTGCCCTGCTGGGAGATCTTCAAGGAGCAATCACAGGAATATCGGGATGAGATCATTCCATCAAGGGGATGCATGAAAATTTCCATGGAGGCAGGAATTACTCTTGGATGGGAACGCTTTGTTGGACCGGCTGGACTTTCCATCGGATTAGATCATTACGGCGCTTCCGCCCCGAATAAAGATTTGGCTGAAGAATTTGGTTTTACCCCTGAAAAAGTGGAAATGAAAATCAGAGAACATTTAGATAAATTACTTTAAAATATGAATATACACTTGGCAACAGACCACGCCGGTCTTGAACTGAAAAACGCCATCAAAGATTATTTGATCGGAAAGGGTCACGATGTCACCGATCATGGTGCCCATGAATATGATGCCCAGGACGATTATCCCGATTTTATTTTTCCCTGCGCCAGGGCAGTGGCGGTGGATCCAGAGAGCCGCGGGATCATTTTAGGCGGATCCGGCCAGGGGGAAGCCATGGCGGCTAATCGCATCAAGGGTGTCCGTGCCGCTGTGTACTATGGTTCAGAACGGCAGATTGCCCGGTTATCCCGGGAGCACAACAATGCCAATGTTCTGTCCCTGGGAGCACGATTTATTTCAGAGCAGGAAATTTATGATATAATTGAAACCTGGCTGGATGAACCTTTCGAAGGTGGGCGCCACCAAAGACGTATCGAAAAACTAGACGAATAGAATTATTTTACGTTCAGATATTCATCCAACAAATCAGGAATGGAAAAATTATTTTCTTTTTCCATTTTAAACGTATTGTGAACGTAGTTTCCATTTTCATCTACATGATATAACTTAATGAACTCGTCTTTCCGGGAAACGATCTCTTGTAATGCGTTGCTCAAAGCGTCAACATCTTCAGGCTGATTATAAATTCCGAAGGATACTCGCACCATGCCGGCCAGCAGTTTATATTTTGCTTCTATTTCTTCGTCAGGGATATCGGTAATGGCGTCCAGCATATCATCCAGGATCAATTCTTTCACATAGGGATGGGCACAGAAGCATTCGTTACGGACGGCAATGTTAAAATAATCATTTAATACGGCAGCCACCAGTCCATGATGCATACCTTTGATATTGAACGAAATAGAGCCAGCCCGGGAGCATTTTTTGCTGTTTGTTTCACCATAAATGATAAGATCCGAATTTTTTTTCATCCGTTCCATAGCATCATCAACCAGTATACCTTCTTCCCTAAAAATGTTTTCGACCCCGACACGGTCTAAAACTTCAATTGCCGCCGCTAGGGCAATGGCACCAGGAATATTTGGTGTTCCGGCCTCTTCCCGATCAGGGAAATAATCTTTGATTATATATCTGTCCACAAATACATCCTCTACCATTCCGCCGCCCAATTCTTCAGGTTCGATGGCCATTAAAATATCCTTGCGGCATAGCACAGCCCCTGGAGATCCGGGAACATAAGTTTTGTGCCCGGAGAAAACGAAAGCATCGATATTTCTGGAAGAATTGCTATGTCCTGACATCTGGACAGGCATGTGCGCTGCCATTTGTGCTCCATCAATTAAAACCAATGCACCATAATCGTGAGCTAATTCGGCGATATCATAAATTGGATTGATGATTCCAGTCACATTGCTGATGCCAGTTACAGCTACATAATTAACACGGTCCCGATATTTTTTTAGATTTTCTTCCAATGATTCCTTATCAAGACTACCAGGCTGTCCCGAGGAATGAGATTTTAAAGGTATATGAACTACTTCATCGGCATGCTTGCGGTGGGGGAGATCATTGGAGTGGTGTTCCATGATGGAAACAAGTACTACATCCTTATCTTTACGGTAATCCCGGAACACACGGGCTAGTCGATTTATGCCAGCTGTTGTCCCACTGCCAGTAAAAAAACATGTGTATTCTTCTGGGTCCGCGCCCAGAAAAGAAAGTATGCGCTGGTGCGCCCAGTCATATTGACTGGTCGTGATCTTGGCCGAAAAGTGCAGTAAGCTGTGCGAGTTAGCATAATGTTCAAAAAATTCTTCCAACATGTCGTGGGCTGCTCCCATCATCAGCGTTGATGCTGTAGAGTCTAAATAAACCCGGGGAGTTTTCCGGCCATCCGCCAACGTATAAACGGTATCAAGTCCGATAAAATCATTCTGTATTTTTGCAAGAAGTAAATTTTCAGATTGGACAATCATTGTCATCAGCTTTTTTAATCAGGGTGCAATATGATTGGAGTTTTCAGTGCAATAATTTATTATTTCCTGAAGATCCTGCTCTGTATTCATATTCCAGAACCGAATATCATCATCAAATCTAATAACGACTGAATTCATTTTTTCCAACAATTTAAACAAGCTGTAGTCAGAAGTCTGGATCGCTGATGAAATCAACGGTAAAACTTGTTTGTGATAGAAAGCGCATATCATCTGATGCTTATTATTTGAGTAAGGAACAATAACGTCAACTCTATCATCATGGGCATTCCAAAGATCTTGGAATAAATTAGTATCTGCCAAGGGCATATCACAGGAGAGCAGTAGCACCCAATCGGTTTTCGCATGTTTAAGAGCTGTATATAAACCGTTTATTGGAGCCTGAAATACCAGTTCGTCACCAATGAAAGGTTTATCCACATCGGAGGGTTGATCTTTTCCAATCACATAACGATATTCAAAGTTTTTACATGATTTCCACATGCGATCAAGGACGGTCATTCCTTCAATAACAGCACGCCATTTTGGTGACCCGAAGCGTTCACTTTGTCCGCCGATAAGAATAAATGCGGTAGCGGAGATGGTATTTTTATTCATCTTATTCTTATTTTGAATATAGTAAAAGTTTTATATATTAGAATCATAATATAGCAGAAATTTAATCTTTGAAGGTAAAATCATGACAAAATCAATCTCAACCGAGTTTATTCAAATGGCTGCCCGGATTTTAAAAACATTGGGCCATCCCGACCGCATTAAAATTGTTGAATTCCTGGAAGACGGTGAAAAAACTGTTGGACAAATCCAGCGGGAATTTAACCTGCTTCAACCAGTGACAAGCCAACATCTTAAAGTTATGCATGACCGGGACATTGTCACTTTCCGCCAGGAAGGGACCCGTTATTATTATTCTTTAGCAAATAAATTTATTACCAAAATCCTTGACTGCATGAGTGAAGTCCAGGAAAAGCTTAATTCGGGAGAATGGGATTTTAACTTTAGCACAACAAGCAACCAAAAGGAAATAGCATGAATGATGTAGCATTTGATCAGGTGTTGGATTGTAAAGGAATGAATTGTCCTTTGCCCATCCTAAAAACAAAAAAACAAATGGATGCCATGCAATCAGGTCAAATGTTGAAAATGGAAGCAACGGATCCAGGGTCTGTTAATGATGTTAATGCATGGACCCGGCGAACTGGAAACGAATTGGTTGCCCATTCTGAAAAAGGTGGTATTTACATTTTTTATATTAAAAAAGCCTGATCTATTTTTGTAATAACAGGCATTCAATTTCAAATAATAGACAGAGGAGTTAGTTATGAGTGAACCTAAAAAAATGGCCCTTATTGCGTCTAAGGGAACATTAGACTGGGCCTATCCCCCCTTTATATTAGCATCCACTGCTGCAGCCATGGATATGGAAGTGGGGATCTTCTTTACTTTTTATGGATTAACTCTTTTGAAAAAAGATATTAAGGCAAAAGTTGCACCGGCAACAAACCCATCCATGCCAATGAAAATGCCGTTTGGGCCAAAGGGTTTCCAGAATATTGAATGGCCCATGCCTAATATTGTAATGGGGAATGTCCCAGGTTTTGAGACAATGGCGACATCTCTCATGAAGAAGACGTTTAAGAATAAAGGAGTAGCAACCATAGAAGAACTCCGTGACATCTGTATCGAATCGGATGTAAAAATGATTGGATGCCAGATGACTATGGACGTATTTGGTTTTAGCAAAGATGACTTCATAGAAGGTATCGATGTTGCTGGAGCAGCTACGTTCCTGGAATTTGCTGCAGAATCAGATATTCAACTGTTTATTTAACAAAAATAAAAAGAAAGAGATTCCAATGCCTGATGAAGCAAAAGTAACCATATTTGTCACTTCGGGGCCGGAAACACCGCAACGATGTGCGACACCGTTTTATATGGCCAATATTGCTGCGGCCATGGACAATGAAGCAGAAATGATTTTTCAGATTGACGGTGTGCTACTCATGAAAAAAGACGTTGCGGATGGTTTGTTTGCCAAGGAAGGCGGCAAGTCTATTATGGACTTCATTCGTGATGCAAAAGAAGCAGATGTGGAGATGAAGGTTTGTTCTGCCGCCCTCCAGTTGCACGATATGACGGAAGATGATCTCATTGAGGAATGTGATGGTGTGGTGGGTGCTGCTTACATGACCGATGTGGGCCTTGACAGTGAACTGGTTTTAACCTATTAGAGAAGAGAAATAAATGGCTGAATTAAAAAATTGTATGTTTCCTGATGAACTGCTGTACCATGTGGCTTTCAATGTATGGATCCGCAAGAATGATGATGGAACATTATATCTTGGTATGACAGACATTGCCCAATCAATGGCCGGAAATATTATCCACTGCCGACCCAAAAAAGTGGGCAGGAACGTAAAAGCTGGTAAAAGTGTTGCCACTGTAGAAAGCGGAAAATGGGTTGGGCCGGTTAAAACTCCACTTTCAGGCGAAATTGTTGCCGCGAACAATGATGTGGAAAACGATGCCACAATTTTAAACAGGAGTCCCTACAACCAAGGTTGGATCGTTCGTCTTCTACCCAACAGTTACGATGAAGATTCCACGGAATTGGTCAGTGGTGAAGATGCCATCTCCGGATTTGACGCTTATATGGCTGAAAAAGACATGGGTGAATGCGTCCATTGCGAAGGATTTGAAGGTTAATTGAGAGAAGCAAATAATTAGGAATTCGCATGTCGATATATAAAGACGCAAAATACATGGACGTCCCTTATGAAGAGAAATTGAAACTCTTCAATGAAGTGAAAGAAGACATGCGGTATGATTACAGTCTCTATGGCTGCTACGAATGCGGTATTTGTGTAGCGGCCTGCCCATCGGCCAGGTTTTATGATTTCAGCCCCCGTGTCTTTGCCCAGATCATGGCCCGGGAAGATGTAGATACTTTTTACGAACTACTGAATGACAATGTATGGGATTGTTCCCAATGTTATTCCTGTACACGCTGCCCGCGTCAGAACAATCCCGGCGGTATTATTCTTATGATGCGGGACGCGGCTGTTCGCGCTGGATTGCAGTCGGCAAAAGATGCCCTGCGTGCCTACAGCAGAATTATTTACAAGGTTATGTCCACTGGTACGCAAGTCACACCCGATATGCTGCAGCCAGACTTTTTCCCAGATTGGGGAACGGATGTAAAAGAGGTTGCAGAAAATCTGGATGTTTGGCGCCGGGCTATTCCACCGGAGACACTACATACTACAGAACTGGCCTGGGATGTTTCTGAAAAAACCCGCCTGGAACTATATATGATTTGGAAGCTGACCGGAAATCTGGAACTTATCGAAGGTATTGATGAAGGCATTTACATGATTCTGGAGGAGATAATGGAAGAACTACTGGACGACCATGGTTATGACATCGATGATTTTGAAAACATTTTGGAAGAGTAAATAGGAAACTATATGGAACAAGCACCTGCAGTGCATACTGAATCAAAAGCCCCCATGCGGGAGTTTGTTCGCAAAGGGAAACCGCCGACAGAAGATTATCGTGAAAAATTATTTGAACTGGAAGCCAAGGGCGAATTAGAAGTTCATCGTGTACCTGACCCCATAATGGAAGTGGGGACTAAATATGGGCGCACGAAAAAAATTCCGTTAGAACATACCTGGCACCATAAGTCCTGTGGCCAGTGTGGACACATTCCTGGTTATTCCACATCCATTTTCTGGCTCCACCGCCAGTTTGATTTGGATTATTTTGACCCCAAAGATCAGTCATCATGTACGGCATGGAATTATTACGCTTCATCCACATCCAATACTGCGGCCCAGGCAGCGGTGGCTGCCCGGAATTTTGCACAGGCCAAGTTGGACGGATATTATCCACTGATTCATTGCGGTACCAGCTTCGGCCATTACAAGGAAACGCGGGAAGAAATTATTCACCATCCTGAATTACGGGATCAGGTTCGGCGTATTATGGACCGGTTGAAAATGCCCTTCGTCTTTCCTGAAGAAATTGTTCATTATTCAGAATGGGTCCATGCCATGCGCCATCGCATTGCTGAAAGGCAAGTTTTGGACTTCAGTGATATTACAGTGACGGTTCACCCCGCCTGTCACTACCATAAACTGGTGGTGGAAGATGCCATCTATGACCGCGAATTATATGATGGACAACGCACAGCAATTGTCACGGGACTGGTAGAAGCGTTAGGAGCAAAAGCAGCCGATTATTCCACCTGGCATGACTGCTGTGGGTTCGGATTCCGACACATTTTAGTAAGCCGAGATTTCTCTCGGTCTTTTGCCACCATCAGAAAAATTGAACGGATGAAAGAGGAAGCTGATCCGGATGTCACTATTACTCATGATACTGGATGTGTAACCACATTGGATAAGAGTCAATTTGCTGTTCAAGCGCATGGTCGAAATGTGGGTATTCCCGTGATGGCAGATTCGCAATTTGCAGCCTTATCCATGGGAGCTCATCCGTATAATGTATGCCAATTGCATTGGCATGGAGTAGATAGTAAACCTTTGCTTGAAAAAATGGGCATTGACCACGTCAAAGCATGGAAAGAATTCGAAGCCATTACAGAACGTATTGAAAATGAAGAAATTGATTTTATGACATGGGAGGACGCAGATGCCTAAACCTGTTTTAGTGATTGGTGGTGGGCCTGCCGGGCTGGAAGCTGCCCGGGGAATTGCTGACCTTGGCTATAACGCCATCTTGGTGGATAAAGCTGATTTTCTCGGGGGAAACCCGATTTCAGAAAGTTATGCCGCACTGACACCGGACATGAGAAACGCAGAAGAAGCCATGGACGAAATGGTGGCTGCCATTACGGATAATCCATTGGTGGATGTTCGTATGAATACAACCGTTGTTGGTTCTGATGGCCAAGCACCGAATTTAAAAGTCACACTGATAAATGGGACCGTTGAAGAGGTGATAGAAGTAGGCAGCGTTATTGTTTCTACGGGATTCCAGCACTTTGATCCGGGCAAAGAGACACAAATGTATGGGTATTATGAATTTGACGATGTTATCACATTGGTGGACGCGGAAAAAATGCTGAAGGACGGGAATTTTGTACGTCCTTCCACCGGAGAAAAACCCGATCGTGTTTGTTTTATCCAGTGTGTAGGCAGTCGCGACCGACAGATTGGAAATCAGTGGTGTTCCAAAGTGTGTTGCGGCATTGCATGTAAGCAAGCCATTGAAGTCCGGGAATTTTTACCCGATGCCCGTGTATTCGTTTTCTATATCGACATGCGCATGTATGGATTCTGGGAAGATGAAATCTATTGGAAGGCACAGGAAGAAAAGAATGTGAATTTCATTCGTGGAATCGTTACAGAAGTTACGAAGCGAGGTGATACGCTTGTCGTAAAAGGTGAAGATACCACCATGGGACGTCCCATGGAAGTAGCCATGGATGTAATCATTCTTTCGGTGGGAATGGAGCCTAGCGAAGGAACAACCCAAATGGCCAGCACTTTCAATCTTCCCCTGGAATCTCACGGTTTTATTGAAACCACTGGTGGTGCCTTGAACACCGTTGAAACCAGTGTTCCGGGTGTGTTTGTTGCAGGCGCTGCGACTGGACCTGCGGATTTGGAAGATTCCATTTCCATGGGCGGTGCAGCGGTGATGAAAGCATGTGCCTTCGTTCGTAAAGCGGATTTGCAGCCAGCCTAAATGCTTTACGACGACATCAATGTTCAGGATGTGGTGGATTCGGAAGCTGCCATGGAGTTCATGAAGGAAGCTTCCAAACTGGCATCTTCCAATGAATTGGAAGATATCGGGCTGCAGCTGGAAAAGAAATCCCAACAGTTTTCCAATATCCTTTCTGAAGACAATATATCCAATCTGACTGAAAATGAGTTTCGTCAGTTAGTGGGTTCAATCTTTTCCATTAAGCGTAAAGCGAACCGCATCATTAAAGCCAATGGGTTCGAATCATTGCAGGCATCCATTTCGGAGCTGCTGTACGGTGATGGTTCGTTGGAAAAGCGATTCAATACTTTTACTGAATCTATTGAGCAATTGGATGGACCTATGCGGGTGAACTTTGCCAGTGAATTGCTGCATTTTTCAAATCCGAAAAAATACTGGTTATGGACGAACTGGATTTGGGATTCGCAGACAAGAACAGGCGCATTACCGCTGGTGGTGCAGGAAGGCGTAGACTTAACCGGTCAATCCCATGGGGAGATTTATGTAAAGGTAGGCCAATCCATGGCATTAGTTAATGCAGTGGGTCACAGTATTGGTTTTTCTGGTTCCGGGAAAGGTCTCTTCGGCACAGATGTTTTTCTTGCCTGCGTTTATGCAGTCTACATGTACACTGTGTTCCGTGTAAAACTGTCGCAGGAATTCAACCGGATTTTACCGGAGTTGTCAGAGCTTACCCAGAGGGTATTGGGTGTCTATAAAATGGAACTGAATTAATTATGTCTGATCATAAATACGAAAAATGGATACAGAAAGATGATGTAGTTATCGATGGCATTGACATTTCCGGGGAATGGAATAAAATGTACGAGCCCCGGGAAATTCTGGATTATGATATTACCGGACTGGAAAAAGTCCGCGATCTTCCCGGCGCATCATCCATCAACTGGTGTTACCAATGCGCCCAGTGTATTGGGGTTTGTCCAGTGGATAATGTTGGCAGTTACGGTCCGCGAAAAATTTTCAGAAAACTGCAAACAGGTATGGACCTGTTCACCCATGATGATTTGTGGATGTGTACGACCTGTTCCAACTGTCTGCGGGTCTGTCCCAAAGAAGTGGATATGATGAAAATAATGCCCGCTGCACGGGAACAAGCTGTGCTGAATGGAAATGTTCCTGCTGAATTGCAGGACATGCTGCAGAATGTGGCTGAATACGGCAATCCCATGGGTGAATCGGCTAGAAAGCGGGTACGCTGGCTGCAAAAATTTGAAGAACCTGTGCGGGATCTATCCAAAGAAGATGATCCCCAGCCCGTGGATGTACTCTGGTATGTGGGTGATTATTTTTCTTTCCATGGTCGTGGTAATGATGCGGCGAAATCCATGGTGAGAGTATTCAACCGCTTGAATGTTGATTTCGGTATTCTGGGGAAAGAAGAAAAATGCGATGGTGATTCCCAGCGGCTGGTTGGCGAGACAGGATTGTTTGAAGAATTGGCTGAACATAATGGTGTGCAATTTGAAAAATACGAACATAATAAATTGGTGGTGACTGATCCCCATGCTTTTAATGCTTTCAAGAAATTTTATCCGGAAATCACAGGAAAAGAATACAACCTTCAGCACTACACGCAATTTTTAGCGGAACAGATTGATGATATTTCAAAGCTTATGAAACGTCCTTTCCCCAAGAAAGTGACCTTCCACGACCCCTGTTATTTGGGCCGCCATAATGGCGAATATGAAGCACCAAGAACATTATTGAATGCAGTACCGGGAATGGAATTTGTGGAAATGTATCGCTGCAGGGAGCAGGGTTACTGCTGCGGCGGCGGCGGCGGTGGAATGTGGCTGGATAGCCTGGTGGCTGACCATACGACCGAACGCTTATCGGAAAATCGTGTGAAAGAAGCAGTGGAAGTGGGTGCCGAAATGCTGGCTGTCTGCTGTCCCTATGAAGTGTCCCGGTTCGAAGATGCGGTGAAGTCCACCAATAATGACGGCAAACTGGAAGTTATGGATATTATTGAAATATTAGATTATTGTATGAGTAACGGAGATGCCGTCGCATAATAAAAGAAGATAAGCAAACGAGACATTTTCATGTCCAAAAAACAAGATAAAGGGAAAAAAAATGGCATATTCAGTTATAAAGAAAATCAGGTTTGACGATGTTGATGGCGCAGGGATTGTATATTACCCGCAATATTTTCATCTTTGTCACGCTGCCTTCGAAGATTTTTTCGATGATGCCGCCCACATATCTTACCCTGATTTAATTTCCAAAAAGCGATTGGGATTTCCGACAGTGGCCGTCAACAGTGATTTTAAGGCGACACTGGTTTATGGTGATATTGCCATCATCAAATTATCTATAAAAAAAATCGGGAAAAGTTCCGTGGTTTTTGGGTATCGAATTCGTCGTAAGCGTGATAGTGAATTGTGTTTTACAGCTGACGTGACAACTGTAATTATTTCATTGGATTCCATGAAGCCTGTGCCGATTCCAAAAGAATATCGTACCTTATTCAAAAACCTTCTTGAGACATAAAACGAAGTAAAAATGAAAATTGCTGTACTCTTAAAAAAGGTACCTGATCTTGTGGAAGACCTGGAAGTGGACGCTTCCGGGAAAGCGCTGGATACGGCCGACATTAAATTTAAATTGAATGAATACGATGACCATGCTCTGGAAGAAGCGATTCTTCTAAAAGAAAGCGGTGCGGTTGATGAAGTGGTTGCCATGGTCGTGGATGGGGAAGATGTGGACAAAATGCTTTTCACGGCAATTGCCAAAGGAGCGGATAAAGCGATTAAACTCATCGATGGAAATCCGGCAGACAGTCACCAGTTAGGGAAAGCATTTGCAAATGTGTTGGGATCGGAAAGCTATGACCTTGTGTTTACGGGTGTGCAATCTGTGGATGACCGTGATGGACAGATGGGTCCCATACTGGCCAGTTATCTCAATATGCCTTGTGTCAGTGTGGTGTCCGGTGTTTCTGTTTCTGATGAAACCGCTG
>Ga0208521_1000458_pt1 | contig 25588 bp, 17 predicted proteins | sample ETNtaG_24_FD_185754 | JGI IMG/M metagenome (GOLD analysis project Ga0208521, IMG submission 185754) | Marine microbial and viral communities from oxygen minimum zone, Eastern Pacific Ocean - ETNP201306SV47 (SPAdes) (version 2) | ecosystem: Environmental > Aquatic > Marine > Oceanic ... | reverse complement strand
TTGCTTTGGAAAAAACTCATCTAGTTCTTGTGTTTGATCCCTCTGACACTTCAGGGCAAGTTGTATATTCTATACTGTTATCCGTTACTGATTCTTTCAGTAATGGTCTTATTGGCGTTGGAGAAAACATATCTTTTGATAGGGAATCTATATCTCAAGATACCTTTAGTGCTGTTGACTATTATCTTCCTGGGCTCATAGGTGCATTCGTCATGAGTACAACTGTTATTGGTATAACTAGCCAAAATACAGAGTTCAGAAAAAGGGGAATAATCAAGCGTCTCTCTTTGACTCCATTATCCCGTTCAGAATGGATAATTGGAAGTATCTTAGCTCAGACTGTTTTGGCGTTTATTCTTACTTTGATGATGTTTGCGGTTGGATGGGCTGTTCTTGGTGTAACTGCAGTTCCGAATCTTCTTGTTGTTGCCATGGTTATTGCAGGTGCGATTCAATTTTCTGGTCTTGGCATGCTGATTGCTGGTTTGATTAAAGATATTGAGAGTGCTAATGCAGCGAGTAATGCAATAGTCCTTCCTATGATGTTTCTTTCGGGTGCATTCTTCCCGTTAGATTCAGCACCTGAATTTATTCATATCATTTCAAGTCTGCTCCCGTTAAAATATCTCATTGATGGTCTTCGTTTCGGACTTATCTCGGGATTTCCTGAGGGTGCACTCATATCCCTTGCAATAACTTTTGGGTTAGCGGTTGTATTCGTTATTATTGGATCAATTACGACCAAATGGCAAGAGGACTAATCATAACATTCTTCGACAAACGCATAGTGTGAAACTATTATTCACATATTTATATAGGATATTTTTAACCCTCCGATGTTTAATTTTAGGTAAGGAGTGATAAATTGTGAGAAGAAATAGAGAAGTTCCTTGTAGTATTTGTAGGAAAATGCTTCCTACACTTATTGCTCTGAAGGAACATAAAGTAAAGATTCATTCATATTAGATTATAATGTCTTTAATTGACGTGCGGAATTCCCATATTTATATTATTCTTAATGGAATTAAAATATCTGAGATATAAAAATATTTGATTATTACTTAAAGGAGTAATGAATGAAATAAATGATATGATGGAAGGAACTGAGATTTTTTTAGTATTTTAGGAATAATTTGATAATTATTCTAAACTTTTTTAATTGCTTATTGTTTGTGGTTGTAAAACTGGTTTATATGCATCTTAATTCTCGTAGTTTTATTCTTTTTGGACTTATGATGGGGCTTTTCCTAGCTGCTATTGAAGCTACGGTGGTTACTACAGCTATGCCCAAAGCGGCGTTATCTTTAGGTAATGCTGGGCTTTATAGTTGGATTTTCACTGCATATATTCTGTCTGCTACTGTTTCAGGTCCTTTTTGGGGTCGTTTGTCTGATACGTATGGTAGACGGTTAACTTATGTGTCTGGTGTGTTTCTTTTTCTATTGGGATCTGCTCTATCCGGGATATCCCAAGATATGTTCCAGTTGGTTATCTTTAGAGGTATCCAAGGTGTTGGTGGTGGATCTTTGCTTACATTGACTTATGCGATTGTTGGTGACCTTTATCGGCTCAGGGAACGAAGTCGGGTTCAGGGGTATCTTAGTTCAGTTTGGGCAATTGCGAGTCTTCTTGGCCCACCTCTAGGTGGTTTTATTGCTGATAATTTGGATTGGAGGTGGGTTTTCTATGTCAATATTCCTTTTGGTGTATTGGCCACTATTATTGTGGCTAAATGGTTAGTTGAGAAAAAGCGAGATGTAGATGGAGGATTAGATATCCCTGGAGTAGTATTGTTCAGTTTATCTGCTTCCTCTTTCTTGATATATTTGACAGAGTATTCAAGTCTTGGGCAGATTGGTTTTGTTCTTTTGGTTGTATCTGTCGTATCTATGGCTCTCTTTATCAAGATTGAGTCATCCGCCAAGTCACCGCTTATACCTTTCAAATTTATCAAAGATAGAGTGATAGTTATCTCATTGGCATGTACTCTGTTTACAGGTGTCGCATTCTTTGGAACAATAACATATCTCCCTATTCTCCTTCAATGGGTCATCGGTTTATCTGCATCCAGTTCAGGAATTCTTTTGACACCTACTATTTTGGGTTGGGTTATTTCATCAATAGTTTCTTCAAGAGTTCTGCCTAGATTGACTTTAAAACCTATAGCGTTGATTGGAGCTAGTTTCATTTCTGTTGGATTAATTCTACTCGTAATATTCCCAACTGAAGTAATGGTTTCCATTAGTGGCTTTCTTATTGGTCTCGGTATGGGTAGTTCAGTGGCCCCTGTATTGATAGTGGTTCAAACAGTAATTCCCCCTGCATCCCTTGGTATTGCAACTGCGTTAGTGAGTTTTATGAGAAATCTTGGTGCATCTATTGGTGTAACTTTGATGTGGATTCCAATAAAGATAGCGTTGGATAATGCTGGTTTAACATCTGTATCTCTTATCACTGAAGGACAGGGAGCAATTCTTTCATCAGCAATTGGGAACGCATTCATTATTGGATTAGTGGCCATATTGATTTGCATACCGCTCTATCTTCTGTTACCTAAATTAGACTTGGTGGAACTAGATAAAAAAAGGTTAAAAAAATAATTTTTTGTCAGACAATCAACCTTTATCAAAAGTTTTGAAGATTATGAAAAAAAGGTAATGATTTAGTTGATTCACCATATTGAAACTTTCTATTCCTCAAAAGAAAAATAACTTAAAATGGATTTTTTCTTTAATGGTTATGCGCCTCGTGTGACTTTTGATTCTCCTTGTGTTTTTGTTACTCTAAATATTTGGTCTGCGAAGCTTTCAACTTCTTTGTCGTGTGACACAAAAACAATTTGTGGGCTTTGAAGTTCATCTAATATGTCTCTTACTTTTCCTAGTTGATGTTTGCTGAACCCATCAGTTGGTTCGTCCAGTATTAAGAGGTTAGATTTCATTCCTGTGGAGACTTTCTGCACTATGCTGTTGAGTGCAAGTCGATATGCGAGTGCAACGCTTGTTTTTTCTCCTCCGCTTAGGTAGTAGATGTTTTGGTCATATCCATCTTGTTCAACTATAGGTGTAAATTCCTCATCTATTCTTGCTTCTTTCCCAGGATCATCTACGAGGAAGCTGAACCATTTCTGGAAATATGTATTAAAATCTTGGTGGATATTCAGCATCACATGTTTTTCAATAGCCTTTAGAGTTTCAACAAAATAATCTTCTACCCAAATCTGGTGCTCGTTAAGAATCTCGGCACATCTTTTATAATCTTTCTTCTTTTTGATATTTTCTTCGTTCTTCTTGATATCTTCTTGTAATCCTGCTATTGTTGTTCTTGTGCTTGAGATATTATTTCTTATCTCTCTCAATTCTTGCTCAACATTATTAAATTCTGTTTGTAGATTCTCCAGTTTCTTTTCTTCTTCTTTAATGTTTTGGATTTTTGTTTTGATTTCTCTAAGTTTCTTTTGGGAATCTGCAATTTGTTTCTTAACTGTAAGCATAGAATGTTTCTTCTTCTTTATTTCATCTATATTTTCATTAATTTGTCCGAGTTTCTCTTTGAGTTGATTCTGTGCAAGATCATAATCTCTTCTTTTTACCAAGAGTTTCTTAGTTTTTGTAAGTAGACTTACACATTCTTCGACATTTTTAGAGGCTTTCTCTTTTTGGTTCTTCTTCTTTCTAATGTGTTCGGCATATTCTTTTGGATCTGCTGGTCTATCACATGTTGGACAATTTCTATTTTCTTCAAGTATCTTGTAATCTTTTATTTTTGTATCAATTTCTGTTTCTATTTTCCGGAAGTCTTGTACCTTTTCTTCAAGTTGAATTATTTCAGTCTCTAGATCTTTTTGGTTTTTCTCTGTTCGTGTTGCTATCATTTCAAGTTCTTTTATTTCTGATTCCAGGTTTTTTCTTTTCTTTTCTAATCTTTCTATTTCTTCTTGAGATGTCTTCAGGTCATTTTTTTTGTCTTCAATTGTTTTTTCAAGAAATGAAACTTCTGTGGAATATTTTGATAATTTTAGTTCTGTAGCATGAAGTTCATCTTTTTTTCTGTTAATTTCTTCAAATAAGGTTTGCTTTTCTTGTTCTGTTTTTCTTAATTGTTCTAGCTTTTCTTGGTTAGATGCAATCCTCTTCGTGAAATCATCTATCTCATTTTGAAGATATTGAATATCTGAGGATCTTATTTCGAATTCTTTTGCTTTCATCTTGATTGTACTGGTAATTTCTTTTGCGTTTTCTGCTGCTACCTTGTAATCTTCTATTCTGAAAGCTTTCCTTAATGTTTGGAGTCTTAGATCTGATTTAAGGAAAAGTATGGTCTTCATTTCCTCTTGGGGTGTGAATATTGCGTATCGATAGATTACGCTCTGCGCTTTAGGGTCTGATGGTTCATTAAAGTTAAGAATTTCAAGAATTGTTTCTTTAAGTTCTGAGGGTGGTAAATGTTGTACCCCATTTGGATTTTTTAGTGTTCCTTCAATCTGCCTGATTTTATTTTTGTTTTTTTCAAGTTCTCTAATAACTGTGTATTCGTTTCCATCTATTTCAAATGTTAAGCTTACTTTTCCTTGAGATTCATTTGTTCTAAGTAGTGATGCTCCTTTTTCTGATCCTAGCCCGAATAATGCGAATTCTATTGCCATAAGTATTGTAGATTTACCTGAACCAATGTCGCCTTCAAATAATGTTTTTCCTAAAGATAATTCTATAGTTTGATTCCTGTAGCTTCTTATGTTCTGCAGAATTAATTTTTTTAATATCAATTTATTTCTTCCTCAAATATTTCGTTAAGTTTCAAAACTAATCTTCCATTGCTCTGTATTTTATTGAGATATTCTCTCTTTGATTCACCGACCTTCACTTCCTGTCTTAGGACTTCTAATAATTCTGTTGCTAATTTCGATCCTGCTTCTCCTTTGAGGTGTTTCTGTGATAATTTTATTGTTCCAATATTTTCCTTGAACATTTTACGTTCAATTGTACTTGTATCATTTCCTATTACTTGAATTGATGAATAATCTTTTGAAGTTAGAGAATATCGATTTAAGTAAACATGTAGTGCTCCTTTTTCTAGTAAATTGCTCTTAAGTTCAGTGAAATTTATATCGGCTGTTTTTCCCCCTGAAAGTTCTCCTCTTATTTTTAGGATTACTACTTTATCAGTGACATCAAGTGTCTTGAGTTTTTCTTGAATATCTTTAAAGGCTTGAACTGAGTTTTTACCATTTGCATCAAATTCAAAATATTTTCCATCAAAACTCTTTAATTCGATAAACTCTATCTTCTTGACTGCATCATCAAAACTGACTAGATAGAATCCTCTAGTTTCTCCTTTTACTGTTGCTTCAATATCTCGTCCATATCCAGTAAAAAGTGTACCTGGAAAAATTACGTTCTTATATCCTGGGAGTTTGAACTTTCCTTTTTCATGTATGTGTCCTCCTGCATAATAATTGAAGCCTTTTGGGAAGCAGGATATTGGAATAGAATCCATTTCTGTTAGGTAGGTTGGTTTAAATTCTGTGATACCACTGTGAAACATGAAAATCTTAAAGCCATCTGTTTGTTCCAGATTTTGTTTGTCTAGTCTTTCGTAGTATTTGCTTTCTAGACCATTTTTTCTTGCAAGGATACCTGTTATTTTCGCTCCTGTTATTTTATCTGTTGTAAAACTAAGATGAAGCTTTTTATCTTTCATTTGCCATTTTACTATGTTAGTTATTATTCCAGCCGTCTCAAGTAAATCTATGATTGAGGTTCCTGTCGGAGTATAGTCGTGGCTTCCATAGATTACATAAATAGGAATACCTTTCTCCTTTACTTCAACCATTTTACGTAATGCTTTGTTTACGATACTAAGTTCAGGTATTCCTATATGGAAAAAATCTCCAGAAATAATTATGAAATCTACTTTATGCTCAACACATTTATTCATTGCTTTTATGAAAGTAGTTAATTCTAGTTCCTGTAATATTTGGTCTCGATGCGCACCGAGATGAATATCTGACATGTGAGCAAATTTATACATCTGTTTTTCAACGTCACTATAGTATCAAGTTTTCTTCAGATGTATCAAAATTATCTTTCTTTTTGATGAACTCTTCGAATAATGGTGTGTATATTGGGACCGCAAATCTTGTGAATATGCTCGATACTATCGCTTCTCCTTTATCTAGGCGTGCTATTGTTCTGCTTTCATCAGAGAGGTCTTGTGCTGCACTTTCTATCACTGCATTTCTTTCGGTTGCCATTTCGTTTCCTAGAATTATTTTGGTATTCATGTTTGTAAGTATCATTCTGGGGATAATGCTTGTAAGTTGAGTTATTGCAATTAATCCAACTTTGAATTTTCTTCCTTCTCGGGCGATAGTGCTGTAGATGTTCCCGCCTTGCTCTATTTTTTCTACAGAAAGAACTCTTGGGGCTTCTTCTATTATTATGCTTATGACTGGTTTTTCTGTTAATTCTCCTTTTCCTTTTGCTTCTTTGTAACGATAAAATATTTCATTAGCTATTATACTTCCTATGAGAAGTTCTGCTTCGTCTCCTAGTCTTGATGTATCTATTACAACAATTTTTCCTTTCTCAAGTGATCCAATAATACTTCGTATAGTTGATTCACCAGCTGTAATTGAGAAAACTTCGTTTCCACATATAATTTCGTCATCTAATACAGAGACTCCAAGTGCAATTCTTAGTTTTCTCTGTAACACTAGTAATGTTTTTGGGTTAACTGTATCATCTTCTGTACCTAAAATAATTTGTTCTATCCAATTTTCTTTGTATTGTTTGCGGTATATTGATATAGCTTGTTCTTGGGCATCTGTAAAACTTATTATTCCTTCAAAATGTTTAGGTTCCAAAGTTTTTAGATTAATAACTAACGTGTTAGCGCCTGTCGGTGCATTTGTTGAGTAATACAACATATTCTTGTTTACTTTAGGATGATTCTTGAGCCCAATTGTATTTCGTCCATAATATTCATCATGTGAATCTAAAACTAGAATCCCGAATTTTCCTTGATCTAACGCACTCCATAACAAAACTTTAACGAGATTACTTTTTCCTCTGCCTGTTGTTGCAGGAATAAGTACATGATGCGTAAAGAAATCTTCACCGTCAAGATAAAGACTAATATCCAATATCTTTGAACCACTACGTATATTCCCTAAATAGACTGGACTTTTTGTTTCAGTTGCAATAAACTTCAAATCGTTCTTTGTAGCATAACGTACTGATGAAAAAAATGAAGGTAAACTCTTTGGAACTTTGGCAATACCTTTGGTGATTCTAGCTATAGCTTTAACTTCAGCAAGAATATAGTTCCTAAGTTTCGGATCCATAAAATCAAGTCCTGATTGAACACCTTCCAAGTTAAGCCCAGCAGCTAACTCTCTTGCTGATTGTGGGATTTGGCTGCCATAAAATAAATTGAATACTTGAAGAATCAAATAACTGTCTTCATTTTCATCAACAGCTAGAAGTTCGCCTAACTCTAATTTATTTCCAGATTTTTGTCGAATTAAGATACTTGCAACTTGACCTCCAATTACTTGTCCTGCTGTATCTAGTTCTTTACTCAATTTTTTACTTCCTAACCAACATATTCATTATATTATGTGCATCATTTGCACGCATATGTCTTGCAAACTTCCCTAATTTACCTATTTTTGAAATCTGCGAAAGAATAATTCCTCTATAATACTCAAGTTCGTTAATCGAAACTCTTGCGAACCTATCTACATCAAGAAGACCATAAGGATATCCTGGCATAGTGATATCCGTTGAATTTTTTACAAGTTCAGTAAGCGTCTCATTGAGCTGAAGTTCGCTTAAAGCTTTGAATTGATCTCGCTGAATTTCATATCTGAAAATTCTTTCTGCACTTGGATTAAGTTTTACAGCCAACATTATCACATTATGATCTTTACTCATAGATTCAGCTATAGGATAATACCATTCGCGTTTAATATTATAATCTTCAGATAATTTGTTAACAGCACCTAGAAGTGATTGACCCGTAGTAGTGAATAATGCACTTGTTTTAGACAATCCACTCAAAATAACACCCTGTTTTTTAGATGCTCTTTCTAATCCTTGAAGATAAATCGATTCATTCTTGAAACTTGTTTGAAGTGTTCCATCCATAACAAGTATATCTCCTTGACTCAAGAATTCTGTTATTATTGATGCAAATTTCCATTCGGTGAATCGTCTTGCTATTGATGCTACTCTTTCTATGTCTGCTCTTTGATTTCCATTCATTATTGATCTTTCAAATGAATTGAATGAAAGATTTCTTGCAGCTGGTAAATATTTCTTAAATTCAGGTGCAGCAGGAATTAGGATAGTTTCGAAATATATTTCATCATTTTTAAATGTAGAATATGTGGCTGAAAAAAATTCGATTCTCGGTAAACTCAAATTGATCTTCTCTTTGCCATCCCATATACATGTGTGAACACGATTTAGTTGAATAGAAAAGTTGGGTGCTCCAATTATCTGTTGATTACCTCCATCTACAAAAGCAAGTCTGCGTCCCGATTTCACTTCTTTAATTAAGCGAAACCCTTCTTTCTCTAAGGGAAATGGTTTAACATTTGGATCTTTAAAATGTGGTTCACCAGTATCTTGCTCCAAAATATTGGCATCAAGATTTTCAACTAGTTTTCTTGCTGATTCTAAACTCAAATCAATCACTCAATTAAGAAACATTTCGTTAAAAAAAATGAAAAAGACATAACTTACAAATACGTATCTTGACTATTTATCTTTCACTAAATCAGTTTCTGTTTCATCTATTGTTTGATATTTGCACATAGCATATGCATAATAAAGACGCATTATTATTTCTAAATTCTTTTATTTCTTTTCTGTACGTATTAAGTCTTAGATTATTCTTAAATAATCTTGCCCAAAAACATATTTATTGCATAATTGAAATTGTTTCGGTATGGTTAAGGTATTTTCTGAAGATATGAATCTGGATTTTGAAGGAACAATTATTGATTTAGAAACAATTGGAAATTTTCAAACGCAATATTTTGATAGTAGGCGTTACCGCAATATTATTCCTGTTATTTTTGGTATTATTTGTAAGGAAGAATTGAAAATAATTTCTGCAGAGGATGAACTAGATATTGAAAAATTAAAGAAAGAAATCAATGTAAATCTACCAAAGTTAAGAGAACCTTATTTCGCATTTAATTCCAATTTTGAAACTGGTACTTTATTCCATTCTTGTTCTTATTTAGCAAAATTTCAAGGTGAACTTAACAAAGAAATGTATGAGGGAAAATGGAAGGCAGTAAAAGAATTAGGAATTTCAAATTATGGAGATCCGTTTCATGATAAAGGTCTAGAATGTTCAAAGGCATGGCTAAGAGGAGAAATTGATATGGCAATTGCTCATAATAGAAGTTGTTTATTAAAAGAAAAAGATATTTTATTATTGAGAGGTTACAGAAAACCAGATGAATTGGAAATAATAAAAGAGTAATTTTATTTTTTTCTGTTTGTTATTTTCTTATTTTTCAAACTTTTATTGATATAATTATGATTATTCTTAAGATCTAATTTGTTTGATAATCTTTTTTTCAAAAAACAAAATATCGTTTTATACTTCCTTGGTTAAGTTGGCGCGATAGCATTTTTTTGTATTAGGTGATTGGTTTGAAATATGAATGTCCCAAATGCAATAAACAATATGATGGGAATTACATAACGAAGAACAGGTACTGTGAAGATTGTCAGATGCGACTTACCCAACGGAGAGAACAAGCACCAAGGCTGAAAGTTAAGTTACGGAACAATAAAGATATTGAAATAAGTATATTTGATGTTTGGTCTTTCTTTAAAGAGTTAGATAAGGCAAAACCAATGTTTGGTTCAAGAGAATTTCTGGTTACGTGTGTAGTTGAAAATTCAGTTATTATTTTGCCAAAGGATGGACGTAAACGATTAATTGTTTATGCTGAATTTCTTAGTGTTTGGTGTGAATATGTTAAGACTAGGTCTGAAAAAGTGGTTGATTATGTTAAGATATCCGATAATGCACCATATATTTTGACTGTAATTATCTTATTTCTTGAAAGTAAGTTGGCTAAAAAGTATCATGATAGTTTCAACCCATTAGGGGAAGCAAGTGAAGATAAGGGGAAAGGGGTTGTTTACCCGAAAATTGTGGATGTTTTAGTTAAACGAGAAGGGGCTCTTCATTCTGAGAATGTTGAGTTTGATTCATTAACTGAAAATCGAGATTCAGAAATCTTGCTTACTAATCTCGAAAAGTATCCTCACGCTTTTGTTCTTGCGTCCATATTGCACCGGGAAGTAAGTGATGCTGATGTTTGGGATATACCTTACAAGTTTATGGAGAGACTTGGTTCTTTTGAGTTTCACGATATTCAAAAATTATCTTTAGAAGATGTGAAAAAACTTATGTCTACTCCATTACCTCTTCATATGCACCCAAATGCAATGGCTAAATCTTTCTATCTTGGAGTTCAACATATTCAGGAACGATATTCTGGGAAAACTTCAAAAATTTGGGCAGATATTCCAAGTAGTGTAACTATTGTTAATCGTTTCAGTCTTTTTTCTGGTGTAAACCATAAAAGTGCAGTTAAGGCTGCGGCAATTCTTGTCCGTAAATTCAAGATTCCGGTTAAAGATAAGACTGCACTTGATATTTCTGTTAACAACAAGGTGAAGAGAATTTTCACTAGACTAGGATTAATATCTAAACATACTTCAGATAATGAAATAATAGAAAAAGCTCAGGACCTCTATCCACCTTACCCTGGAGTATTTGAATCTCCAATCCAAGAAATCGGGAGAAAATGGTGCAAACCAGTCAATTCGGATTGTATCTCATGTTATATGACAAAGTACTGTCCTAAAGTAATCTGATATTTTTTCAATACAAACAAAAAATATGATTAGAGTATATTATCAAGTTGATTGTGATGTTTGATAATTCTAGATTCTTCATTGTCATTGATTAAGTGGGTGGCAAAGAAACCCATTATTGTCAACACTATCTTTTGGTCGTGACCACTTGAATTCAGCAATTATTGTTCAATAATCTATTTTCATATTGATTTTTTTCGTTTTTGCCTCAGTTTATTCTGGGTTTATCTTTGAGGCTTTATCGTAGCATTTTATTGCTTCATCTAGTTTTCCCAGTTTGCCTAGGGCGATTCCTTTATTGTTTAATGCATCAATATCTTTTGGATCTATATCTAGTACTTTGTTATAGCATTTTATTGCTTCTTCAAACTTTCCAAGTTTATAGAGGTCATACCCTTCTTTGAAGATATCCTTTTTGCTGTCCGTAGAAACCAATTACTCACATACCTACGCTATAATTAATAAAGTATTCATATAAATAGAAAAATAGTGGATGTTTTTCGTGTATTGCGTTTATTGAACGAAGATATTGATTCTTTTCTATAACGAACCATTTTGGTGTTGGCAATTGTATTCTTTTTCAGGTTGTTTATGTTTCAATTATTAATAAAATGAATTTACAGACAATCAAATCGAAGAGAGTACTAGTGAATCGTTGATTGTGTAATACATATATATCAATTTTTTAGATAATCTATTGATATTGACTATCGATGTATTAGCAGAGTTGGAAAATGAACATAAGAAGATCAGAAATACTATGCTAGATATTGGTGAAAGTTTCGAGAAGGGCAATCTCTTATCAGGTATGAAGTTACTCGGCTCGATTAATGGTCTTGTGGGTGCTCATATGAAGTTTGAGGACGATATTTTGTATCCAATGCTAAGGCGTTCGTTTGGTGAAAGTATCGATAGTTTGATTGACGAGCATACTGAAGTTAGGGTTGCAAGTACTCATCTTGCTGAAACATTGTCTAACTTTCATTTATCCGAAATGGAACAGATTGTTGAAGGCTGGTGGGATATTATGCCATTGTTAAACCATGTTGATAATTGCGATACGGCTTTAGGAAAGATGAAAAAGTTGAGTAAGCAAGAGAATTATAACCTTGGAGAGAAGCTCAGTGAAGCCAGGTCTTTAAAAATTCCTATGCTCGCTTGGGCAAAGGAACTTGATGAGTACCGTTTATAAAATTCTGATCACGATAAAGAGAATCTGTTTACAAGTTTCATCTAAATCTATTTTTTGAAAAAAGTGATAAGATATTTATCTAACTTTCTTTTGATCTAGTCTTGATGTTTCATTTTTCTTAAGTTGGAGAGGATTTCTTGCATTTCCTTGAACCTACTTATTACTGGGAGGGCATCACTTATTGCTCTAGTTGAAAGAACTCCTATTATTTCATCTTTTTTGCCTTTTACTGGTAATCTTCGTATATGGTTCTTTGACATAATTTCAGCTGCTGACCACAGAGTTTGATTTTCATCTATCGTTAAAAGTGGTTTAGAAGCAATATCTTTTACAAGAGTTTTGCGAGTATCGAGCTCCTTCATTATGACTTTAATTAATATGTCTCGTTCAGTAAGCATCCCAGGTTCTCCATCATTTGAAGTTACGATAACGGAACCTATGCCGTGTTCCACCATAATTTCAATAGCTTTCCTTACTGATATGTTATCTGAAATTTCAGTTTTCTTATGTACCCATTTTGAAACTAGCATCCAATCTTTGCTCAAAAACCCCATACTCTCCTAATGAAAATCAAAGTACAGTGGATATATTTATATCTATTTTTCAGATTTCTATAAATCATGATGAAGTTTTGGTTTTATAGATAGTTCTGGTTAAATTCTGTATATACTGATTTTCTGAAGTTTTTTCTTCTTCATCCTTTTTCAGTATTATTATCAGTGCTGACCCTAATGTATTCTCAAAATCATAGTGAAAGGTTTTATGTTATTGGTGTATGTTGGAATGTGATGGTTAGTTCAAGAATTGTGATTGTGAGTCTAGTTGGTGTGTTTCTTGCAGTTTTGATTGGTGTTTATATTGTTTCACAGGAAGGAATTGATGGTGTTGATGTTTCTGATGTTTGTCCCCCTTCATTGACTACTGTTATTGGTAAAGTTTCTGATGGTGTACAGAGTGGGAATGTTACTGTCTATTTTATTGATGCAGGAGTGGGTGATTCGATTTTTGTTGATACTTCAGATAAAGATGTGTTGATTGATGCTGGTGAACGGCATGATGGTGAATTTATTGCTTCGTTTCTTGTTTCTATTAATGTGACTAAAATAGATTATTTGGTTGCGTCACATCCTCATTTTGATCATATTGGTGGTTTAGTGACTGTTATGGAGCGTTTTTCTAGTTTGGGTATACCTATCCATATGGTTATTGAGAATGGTCAGGACAGAAATACTGATCTTTATCGTGAATTCAGGTCTTATGCAAATGAGATTGGTGTAACTCTAGCTGAGCGTTGCCAGATTTATCAGTTGGATTCAGAGACAGAGATGGTTATTGTAAGTCCTCCTCAACCTTTATTATATTCAAATCATTGTGAAAATAGTATTGTTCAGATGATTAAATTCAGAGATATTTCTTTTCTTTTAACTGGAGATATTGAACCATTGAGTGAAGCAGAAATTGTTGAATCTGCGTTAAATATTCAAGCTGAGATCTTAAAAGTGAGTCATCATGGTGGTGGAACTTCTTCTACACCTTCTTTCTTATCAGCTGTTGGTCCGGAAGTTGCTGTTATAACTGTGGGTGCAGAAAATCAGAATGGGCATCCTCATCAAGATGTACTTGATCGATTAGAAGATGTTGGAGCTAATATTTATCGAACTGACCTTCAAAGCACAATATCGATAACAACAGATGGTGTAAACTATTCTATAAAAACTAAAAATTAATTTTTTCTTTTAAAATGAATCTAATTGATACAATTTTTCAATCTTAAAATATCTAGTTTCACTGAATGAAATTAATTGTTAACAATTTTTTTTCTGAAGATTGCTATTAAGATACATATTTTCATTTATCGTCAAACAAATGGATCATTAGGAGGAAGTACTGAAGGTGCTGGTGTGCTTCTACTTACATCTAAAGGCCGTAAGACAGGAAAAGAGCGAATTACTCCACTTTCATTCATGATGGATGGTTCTAATTATGTGATTATTGCTTCAAATGGAGGAATTAAAAAGAATCCCGGTTGGTTTTATAATTTAAAGGAAAATAAGGATGTGACAATTCGTATCAAGGATATTACCAAATAAGTAAAAGCTACTATAACAAGTAATGATGAGCAAAATCGGCTTTGCCCAATAATTACTGCGTGGGGTCCAGAGTATGCCAAGTATCCTGAAAAGACCTCGCGTAAAATTCCGATTGTAATTTTAAGTCCAAAAACTTAGGTTCTTACTTTATGCTATCTTTAAATCAAGAGTTTCTTAAGTGCAATTATGTTTTTTACAGGTCGTTTGCAGCTGTAATTCTGACACACGTATATTGTTGCTTCATTATTTAATGGCAATTTATCTTCTAACATTGGCATTATCTTTGTATGCTTATTTTGTTCATCAGGAGAATACGCGACGACTTTATTCGGGATAAGAGTTTGTCTTATCTCTCTAAGCATATCTTTAGATTCGCTAAGTTTACCTGAGATAACTATCTCTTTTGGCTTTCCGGTTAGAAAGTCTAAGGTGCATAACATCTGAGCGAGATGTTCAGGATTTGACTCCAGACTATCCCAGAATGTGAGAATAGTTTTCTTTGAGAGTAAACGCATATCATTATCTGATGTAAATTCGCTGATCTTGGCTAAGTTTATAGATGCTACTCCATTTCCAGATAGAGTTGCACCGTTGTAAGCATCTTTTACTCGTGCGATGATGTCCGTTCTACCTTGCTTTGTTGAGTAGAATCCACCGCCATCTTTATCTGAGAAGAGATCTACCATTATCTGGTTCAACTTTAGAGCGACTTCCAGTTTTGAAATATCAAAGTTTGATTCATAGAGGTCGATTAAACCCATAACCATAAACGCATAGTCTTCAAGCAGCCCATCTACAGCTGCTTCTCCATCCCTCCATCGTCGATTAAGGTTTTTTCCATCCAGTAAGTTATTGAGAATAAAGTCAGCTGATCCTTCAGCAGCCTGTAAGTATTGTTCATCATCAAAAATTTGGTATGCTTTCGATAATGCTGAAATCATCAAACCATTCCAAGAAGTTAAAATTTTGTCATCTGTGGCTGGTTTAATCCTTTTGTTCCTATGTTTAAGGATAGTTTTTTTTGACTGCTCTAATGATTGTTTAACATCAGGCTCAGATATACTTAGTTCTGAGGCTATTATCTTAGGTTCCTTTACAATATGAAGAATGTTATTATTATTCTCAAAGTTTCCTTCTTCTGAAACTCCATAGTGTTTTGAGAATATTTCTGCACTTTGCTTATCCAATATTTGGGTAATTTCTTTCTTGTTCCACACATAATAGGTGCCTTCTTCTCCTTCACTTTCTGCATCCTGAGATGAATAGAATCCCCCTTGATCACTCCTCATTTCTCTTACTACCCAGTCAAGAGCTTGCTTTGCTACATCTTTGAAAAAGGGGTTCTTAGTAGCTTGCCAAGCTTCAAGATAAACAATGGGAAGAAGAGCATTATCGTAGAGCATTTTTTCGAAATGTGGAACCCGCCAATGCCGATCAACTGAGTATCTGTGGAAACCTCCTGCTAACTGGTCATTTAAGCCTCCTTGTGCCATTTTAGTCAATGTCTTAGTTACCATATCTAAAGCTCTGGTCTTTTTGGTTCGGTTATAGTATCTGATTAAAAAGAAAAGTAAGGATGGAGTGGGGAATTTTGGAGCTCCACTGAATCCACCATTAACAGTATCGAACTGAGTAGTAAGGGTGGCGTATGCTGCGTCGAGCGGGAATACCGTTAATTTTCCTTTGCTGCTTCTAAATTCTTGTGATAAGTTAGCAGCTATTTTCTTTGCTGACCCTTCAATTTCATTTCTCTGTTCCTTCCAGAGTTCTTGCATTTTTGCCAGTATGGTTTTGAAGCTGGGTATTCCATAGCGATCTTCTGGAGGGTAGTATGTCCCACCAAAGAATGGTTGTAAGTCGGGTGTTAGGAATACTGAGAGAGGCCAGCCACCCTGTCCTGATATAGATATTACAGCTTTCATGTAAACTTCATCTATATCGGGTCTTTCTTCTCTATCTAGTTTGATTGGGATGAAGTTCTGATTCAATATTTTGGCTGTTTCTTTATCTTCAAAACTTTCTCTTTTCATAACGTGGCACCAGTGGCATGATGAGTAACCTATGCTGAGAAAGATTGGTTTTGCCTCAGTTTTTGCTTTTGTAAATGCTTCTTCTCCCCAAGGATACCAGTCTACAGGGTTGGATGCATGTAGAAGCAGATAAGGACTTTTTTCTTTGGATAACCGGTTCATTGTTAGAATAATAATATATGGTTACAATTAATAGTTTAACTTTTTCTTATTTATGATTTAGATAATGTTATCACATTCTGTCTTGAATATATCTTTTAATTCTTGGAAGATGTCTTTTTTGTTTACCGCAAACTTCACAAAATTTTCCTACTATACTTCTTTTCTCACAACAGTTAGAACAAAAAGCATAATTCTTGAAATCTACATAAACCATTATTCTGTTTTACCTATAATTTTTTTTAGGCAAAATCAAGTATTTTAGTTTATTGTTTTTTTTATTTCCTTTTTTCAATAGGTTCGTATTTGCAGCTCTCATCTCCGCAGGACCTTCCAATGTAGGTTGAACTAGGCCTGTAAAGGACTGCTTTGGGTTGGGCTTCTGCAAATTTTTCTTCGATTATATGTGCTACCCACCCCACCATTCTTTGAACAGCAAATAATGAAGTGAATATCTCAGTATCTATACCGGCCATATAGTATACTGAGGCACTGTAGAGGTCCACATTAGGATGAATATTCCGTTTTTTTAGTTTCAAGAACTCTTTCTTTGTAATCTCCTCTATCATCTGAGTCATTTCGTACCATTTTGGTTCGTTAGTTATTGTTCCAAGTTTTTCAGAAATGCCTTTCAGAATAATCGCTCTTGGATCATTTGTTTTATATTGTGCATGACCCATTCCCATAACTAGACCACCTTTGTTGAGTCTTGATTTAACCCAGTTTTCAACTTGATCCGGTTCACCAATTTCTATAAGCTCTTTCATTACTCTTGTATTCGCTCCACCGTGAAGTATTCCGGAAAGAGTACCGATAGCAGCTGTAACTGCTGCATACATATGGGCTCTTGTTGATGCTACTCCTCGAGCAACGAAAGTTGAGGCATTGAAAGAATGATCTGCATGAAGAATGAATGCTATATCAATATATTTTGCTATTTCTTCTGTGGGTTTTTCACCGTTTATCATGTATAGAAAGTTGGCTGAGTGTGAAAGGGTTTTATTCGGTTTGATGTATTCGAGACCATTTCGAATACGGTCCCATGCTGCAATTACAGTTGCTACTTTAGAAATAAGACGGATACCTTTTCGTCTGTGTGCATCCTTGTCTTCGCTTTCTAAATCAGGATCGTAATCTGCCAATAGAGAAATGGCTGACTGTAAAACATCCATAGATAAAGCCGATGGTGATCTGGATTTTAGGGTCTGTACAACAAGGTCTGGGATATCCCTTTCATTGGCAAGTTCTGCTTTAAACTCTTCAATCTGTTTCTGATTCGGTAAATCTCCATATAACAAAAGATAAGCTGTTTCTTCAAAACTTGAGTACTTTGCAAGATCTGTAATGCTGTAACCTCTATATTCCAGCTTTCCATTCTCACCATCAACCCCACTAATCATAGTGTCTGCTACATGTATGCCTCTAAGACCAATATTCTTAGTATTGATTTGCCCGTTGTTATCTACTTTTGTTTCAGTCAATCTACGTCCCATTATCCTCTAATCTAATCTAAATCTGTGAATATGCCTCTTTTTCCTTTAATTCCTGAATATATCGATACAATGTATGTGGTGCTTTATGGTTTTAAAGGATTAATATGTTTCTCTGATGAGAAAAACTGATCTAAAAAACGCATGTTTATCGGTGTTGTTATTTCCTTTTTTCTGTTTTTGTATTAATTGTATTTAATTTTTCAGTTACTTTAAATATCATTTACAGATACAATTGTAAATTGCCTGTAATTTGTTGCGTATATCGAAATCTATCACATTTTTTAATAATAGATTTCTTATATTATGTTTAATTCTTTTTTTATTATCAACAATAGTTTTTCTTCCAGTTTCTGCCTATACAAAATCATATAGTGATATCCAGAATCTTTCATCACTAAATTATCACACGGAAACTGATTTGGGTAATCCTAAGATTGAGTACAAACTTTCTAAGATGTTGAGTGATTCAGAAGAAAATGAGATTATGGTGTCGATTGAGCTTGATAGTGATTATGTTCTTCACTCAGGTCTTCTAGAGGTATCTGGTTTTAGGGTGCATAGGTTTTATGATAATTTGGTTCAAGGAAATATTGATCCCAAAAATATAGAGATTGTTGTGGATCTTCCTTTTGTAAATTTTGTTCATGAGCCCATTAGATCTTTTGGTTACAACACCATTAGTGAGGGAGTAAGTTTTCTTAAAGCTGATATTGCTCAGAGTATTGGTCAAACTGGTAGTGGAGCGAAAGTTGCGGTAATAGATGGTGGCTTTAATATTTCTAATATAGAAATATCGCAAAATATTCAGGAATTTAGATCTTTTAGATTTGATGGCAGTATTGAAGGAGATAATCCTGCTCATGGTACGGCATGTGCTGAAATTATTGTTGATGTGGCACCTGATGTAGAATTATATCTTTTCACTATTGATACAGATCTTGATTTCATTAGTGCTGTAAATTATGCTGTTTCTTTAGAGGTTGATATTATTTCGATTTCTGTAGGTTTCTATAACTTAGGAGCATATGATGGGTCAAGTAGTGTATCTGAAGTTCTTGAATTAGCTAGGAATTCTGGAGTTTTACCTATTACTGCTGCCGGTAATGAAGCGAATAAGCATTGGTCAGGTGTTTTTTCAGATAGTGACTTGGATGATTGGCATAATTTCGATGTGGATGATGAAACAAATAGTTTTGATTTAGATGAAGGAGAAACAGTAATTATCTATTTGAGTTGGAATGATTGGATTTCTAGAACTCAGGATTATGATATTTATCTGTATAAAGATGGGGAACCAGATTTAGAGTTAGTGGATTATTCAAATAATCGACAATCAGGATTTAGAAGGCCTACTGAATCAATATTTTATACGGCAGATTCTACTGATACTTACCATATTTCTATACTTAGAGATTCTGCAAATATCAATGTAATGTTTGATTTGTATATTTTAGGTGGCTCAAACCGGGAATATATTGTCTCAAGTGGAAGTATATCAAATGTTCCTGACTCCAAAGGTTCTTTATCTGTTGGTGCATTAAATTGGGTAACTGGTGATTTAGAATCTTTTAGTTCACGAGGACCAACTGCTGATGGAAGATTAAAACCTGATATTACTGGGCCAGATGGTGTAAGTACTACTTCATATTCTGGAGGTTTTTTCGGAACATCAGCAGCAGCACCACATGTCGCAGGTATAGCAGCTTTAATTGTTGGATCCAATCCTTCTATTAGTGCAAATGCGCTTGCATCTATAATAGAAAGTACAGCAGTGGATTTGGGTGATCAGGGAAAAGACAATCTGTATGGGTCAGGGAAAGTAGAGGCTAAATATTTGACTCTGGATGTTTCGCCGAGGATTGTTTCAATTATTGCTGGAAACGATATTATTTCACCGCAGTTTCTTCCTAGACAATTCTTGGTGGATGATAGTGTTCAAACCATTTCCTTATCTACAACTTCGGTTACTGAAGCTGATTCACGTTTTGTTTTTAAGAAATGGAGTGATGGAAGTATTTCTCCGGTAGTGGAGCTTTTTTTTGACGGTACTTGGACAAATAAAGTTGCAGAATTTAATGAACAATATCTATTAACAATACAGTCACAGTATGGAAATCCAGTATCAGAGGATTGGTTTGATGGAGGGGCACAAGCATCATTTTCTATTTCACCATTTTTTGATCATGGAAATGGAACAAGACGAGTATTCACTTCTTGGACAGGTGCAGTTACTGGCAGTAATCCTTCAGCATCAATTATTATGGATAGTCCTAAAGTTGTTTCTACTCAATGGAAGAAACAGTATGAATTGGTGATTGAGTCCCCTGACCAGTCATCTACTGGTCAGGGTTGGTATGATTCTGGTTCAATGGCATCTTTCTCGGTTATTGAAGAATCGGTTTCTACTAATGACACTAGGAGAGTTTTTGAGCGTTGGTCAGGTGATTTTACAGGTTCGAATCTTTCAGATACAATTTTAATGAATTCACCAAAAACTATTGAATCGATTTGGGATGCACAGTATTTGCTAAGTATTGATGCACCCCATCAGGCAGCATTTGTAGGTGGCGGATGGTTTAATCAAGAGGAGGTCGTGATGATTTCTGGGAAAAATATTTGGAATAAAGTATTGAATTCAACAAGAAGTGTAATTCAGTCAATCTTAATCGATGAGAATGAGGTTACTGAAGCTAGAACAAATGCAGATAATTTTAGTTTGGTAATTATTATGGATCAACCACACAAAGTCCAGATTATTGAAGGGTCACAATTTTTCTTTGACATAAGTGGAGGTAATAATGTTGAGTTTGAGCCCCCTAGCCCGACAAGAGATAGTTGGTGGGACAATGGACAAAGTATCATGGTAAGTACAGATAATGTTTGGAGAATTATCAATGGTGATTCCAGACTTAATCTAATGGCTTACACTTTAGATGGAAATTATGTTGAAATAAGTAGATCTAATGCTTCACGATTCAATTCACCAGAATTCTTGATGAATGGTCCAAGATCTTTTCATTTCATTTCGGTAAATCAATATCTTTTTGATGTTGAAGGAGGGCATCAGGTTCAGTCAACATTATCTCCAACTTCTGATTATTGGTTTGATGCTGGGGCAATAATTGATGTTTCCAGTCAGTCTCTTTGGTATTTGGATCAAGAAGGAACTCGAATAATTCTTGGTCATTGGCAGTTAGACGAAGACGATATTCAAGAGATTCTAAGGTCTGAAGAAGAACGATTTATTGTTGTTGGCATATCGATGAATGCTCCACATAAACTGAGTTTTATTAGCATTATTCAATATCATTTAGAAGTTGTTTCAGAACTAAACATACCTTTAGGAAGCGGATGGTATGATGAAGGTGTCACAGCAATTATTGAGGTTCAATCGATATCAAAGTATGATAACCAAACTCGACACGTATTTGTATCTTGGAGTGGTGATATAGTATCTGATGAATCAAGCACTACAATTGTTATGAATTCTCCAATGAAAGCAGAGGCGCAATGGAAAACTCAATACTTTTTTCAGATAAAGTCGCGTCTTGATTCTTTTGAGGGTGGTGGATGGTATGACCGAGGTAGTCAAGCTATTTTCAGAGTTATTGCACCTGTTGAGTGGACAAATAATACTAGAAGCATTTTCACAGGTTGGTCTGGGTTTTTTCAAGGTGATTCCATTGAAGGGTCAATAATAATCGATTTTCCAACAGTAGTGGAAGCAAATTGGAGAACACAGTATCTCTTAGAAGTACTTTCAAGTTTTGGAGAAATATCGGGTGGTGGATGGTATAATCGTGGTGAGTTGGTATCTCTTCAGGTTCCAGAAAAAATAGAGTATGAAAATTTTACTCGCCATGTTCCATCTGGTTGGATGGGGGATATAATTACAGATGATATGATTGTTGTATTATCCATAACTGAACCATTTCTAGTAGAAGTGAATTGGAAAACCCAATATTATTTAGAAGTAAAATCCAGTATTGGAGAAACAGATGGTGATGATTGGTATGACCGTGGTGAAATAGCGCATTTTAGTGTTCAATCAGAAATAGATTGGGGAAATCAGACCAGAAGCGTATTTCTGAAATGGATTGGTGATGTTGTTCTAGATGAACCTGAAGGTTCATTGATGATCTTATCTCCACAGAAAATATCTGCTCTATGGCAAATTCAATATCTTACTTCTTTAGTCTTTTTAGATAATGATGCCAATATGGAGATTCACCCTTCATCAGTTCAATTAATTGGCAGAAACGGTGGAAAAGTTATTCTGCAGGATTTCAATTCAATTTGGTTTGATGATCAAGATTTTTCAATTAATGAAATATTGTGGATGGGTGTTGATGTAAAGCAGACAGGAATTCAACCTTTCTTAATTTCTGAACCGGGTGAATTGAGAATTCTAACCGAAACATATCCACTTCGAATTATTGTTAGAGACCTTCTTTCTTTTCCTGTATCAGGTGCAAGTATTTTCACTGAATTTGCTAATGGAACCCTTGTCCAAGGGTTTACAGATCAGGCTGGTGAAATCCAATATTCCTTGATCCCTCTTGGTGATTATTCATCCACAATAAAGACATTCGGGCAGAATGTAAATGTGATTGGAGATGCAAGTATTAATGATGAGCTGAATGTAATGATATCTGTTAGTTTACCAATTTTTATATTGATTGGAGTTTCAATAATCTCAGCGATTGGTGCTTATTATATGGTAAAAATAAGGAAGAATCCGAAAAGGTTCTTAATGATTTCTTTTAGAATTATGTTGAACTAAGCTTAATTGGACAGTAATATTATGCAAGATATTGTAGAAAAAACGCTCGAGTTAATGTCTCTTTATGCAAAGAAAGATATTAAGATCCCAGAATCTTTAATAGGAGATCTCGGCAAATTTATTATTTGTTCTGAACTTAAACAGAGATTTCCTCAAACTACTTTGCATTTTAAAGGTGGAACTTATCCAGGTCACGATATTGTCTTAAATAAATTAAGAATTCATGTAAAATCGAGAGTAAACCCAGCTCCTAAAAAGACTAAGAGAGGTGAATTAAGGTTTGAAGATTCACCTAAAATTAGTAAATCAGTAATTAATGATGAGAAATGCAGTATTATCATTTTGATAGTGATCTATACCAAAGAGGATTATTCGAAAATTCTTGATCAGAATATATATATTTTTGATAAAAAAGATTTCAGGTTTTTCTCTACTGTAAATTTTCGGTCTGGAAAAAGTAAACGTGATTTCACTATCATTAATATTCTTCGTATGACTGGTTCATTGACTCCAAAAAATCAGGTAATTTTCGATTATTATAGTGCAAATGAATATCCTACACTTTTTAGAAACTCTAAGGATAATTGGCAAAAAATATCTTATGAACTATGAGAAATACTGATATATTTCAATTCTTTTTTCATTTTTTTAAATAAAATCAACTTGCAGATTCAGATCGTTTCAAAAAATATGTGGTCACTTATAAAACGGGGGGGATTCTACAGAATATTTGGGCAACGATTATTTTTGTTGCATATACTGAAAGAGAGATTTTCATTATTGGTGACACATTGATTGTGGTGAGGGTCATATCGGTATGTTTGCAAGGATAACCATTGGAACACCATAACACTATCGTTTGCAGATTAAACAGATGATGTCTTATTCTTGGCTGGAGGTATGTATCAGAAGTTCCACAAGAGCCTCAATTTCACTTGTAGTTAGTGGTTTATCTTGTAAAACAAGTCTCATCGTCACAGATGATGGTTCTGATCCATTCAGATAATTTGTGAGCAGATCTTTATCCCCTTTGAAATCTGGTATATCCTGAAACCAGTTTGGAGGCTTAAGGAAAGCTACTGATAAATCTGGACCTATATTAACTCCGCTAATCCCCATTGATGTGAGGCTGTGGCAATCACTACAAGGAATCCCTTGATTAGATAGTGGTTGATCTCCATTAAAATATGAAAGTCCAGTATCAACAAGAGCTTGTAGATTGACTTCTTCTTGCTCAATGTTTGAAATTTCTTCTTGTTCATTGTATGGAGATAATGTAAAAATTGCAGTAACCCCAACTATGAAAGCTATGATTATACCGATGATGATGTAATTGTTTATCTTAAATTTCTTTCACTTACCTTGAGTAATTTGAACTTTCCATATAATATTAATGGTTGCATTGAAATTAGTTATTTTTACCTTGTACATATTGTTGCAAGCTTAGACTAATTGTTGTTTAGTTGATAGATATGATAAATGCTCTCTGATGTGTGTTCTAAGTTCTTTTCTAGTTAAAGTAGTCATTTCCAGCAAATTAAGAAAACCGTATCAAATTTAAATCTTCAAAATTTTATGAAACACTGTTTTGTCCCATTCATCAAATGTCTTTAATTCTGTTTTTTGAGGTAAATATATTATGCAGTTCTTGTGGTTGTTGGTTACTATGGATGTTAAGTTGTTGGGTGGAGATGGGGAAATTGGTGGAAACAAAATTCTTGTTGAGCATAAAGGTACTAGGATTTTTCTGGATTTTGGTATGAGTTTTAAGCAGTCTGGAAAGTTTTTTTCTGAATTCGTTAAGCCACGTAAATGTTCGTCTTTACAGGATTTTTTTGAGATGGGTTTGTTGCCTGAGTTGGATGGAGTTTACCGAGAAGATTATCTTAAACATATGGGTAAATCAAAAGAGAAGAGAAGTATTGATGGTGTTTTCTTAAGTCATGCGCATGCAGATCATGCTCAATATATCCATTTTTTGAGGATTGATATACCCATTTTTTGCAGTAAAACAACAAAGGTTATTCTTCAAGTGTTAGAAGAGACAGGTAGTAATCCGCTTTCTGATTTAGTTTCTGCTTGCGATACTTTTGTTTTTTTCCGAAACAACAAAGGAGTATTATCAAGGGTTTCCAGAAAAAAGAGCGAGTTTGTTCATGATCGAGATTTCACGATATTGGAGCCCGGAAAAAAAGTGTCTGTGGGGGCTTTGGAGGTTGAGATGGTTCCTGTTGACCATTCATTGCCTGGTGCATGTGGGTACATTGTTTATTCTGATGAAGGAAACCTTGTTTATACTGGTGACATAAGGTTTCATGGTTCACATCAGAAGCTTAGTGAAGATTTTGTTGTGAAAGCAAAACAAGCAAAACCAAAAATTTTGATTTCTGAGGGAACAAGAATAGATACTGATAAGAAAGATAGTGAATCAGAAGTTAAAGCAAAGATTACTAATCTTATTTCTGGTGCTGAAGAGTTGGTGTTTGTTGAACATCCAGTGAGGGATTTGGATAGAATAAACACAATGTATGAGTCAGCGAAAGCTAATGGTAGGGAGTTTGTGGTAAATCCTAGGCTTGCTTATCTTGTTCAAAGTTTAGGTGACCTTTGTCCATTCAAGTTAGATGATGTTAAGATTCTTGTTCCTAAGAAGAGTTGGGGTCTAATTGATAAAGAAAATATCGATCCCAAGCTTCTTGAACAAGATTACAATACATGGGAAAGAGACTTTATAGACAGAGACAACTCAATAATTTACAGTGAACTTAAAGAGAATCCCAGTAAATATGTTGTTTCTATGAGTATGTGGGAAATAAACCAGTTATCCGATATAAATCCAAAGAACGCTGTATGGATCAAATCATCATGTGAACCATTCGATGAAGAAATGAAGATAGATGAAAAACGAAAAAAGAATTGGTTAAGACA